>LSQX01000407.1_pt1 | contig 50852 bp, 47 predicted proteins | sample 654561 | NCBI WGS metagenome assembly LSQX01 (sample SAMN04489861, study PRJNA283612) | anaerobic digester metagenome | isolation source: 4 biogas reactors fed with cattle manure at either 37C or 55C with and... | place: Denmark: Kongens Lyngby | collected 2014
GGGAGTATCAAAGCCGATTATAAAAATGAAATCGTGCCGATGATACAAGACATTGCAAGGAACTTGAACGAAGTGTTTGAAAAAAAATTAAATGGCGAAAAAATTATTTTTGCGGATTTATTTAGCCCAAAAGCGCCTAATGTTTACCCGCTCTTTACATTCGAAGTCAACCAAGCAGGTGACCAAACGGGGAATATCGCAGTTAGTTGTAGGGCGAAGAACGCGAATAACAAACCGCTTTTATTCACAAACCTTGCTGAAACCGAAGTTATCAAAAAAGAAGATGCCTACAAACCACAATATGCTATCGAACTTGAACTAAAAGCCTATTTCAATGACGAAAGCCTACAAAAAGGTATCTTCGCTATCTTCCATCGCGGAATTAAATGCGGAATGCGCGAAGATTTGACCGATGGCTACGCCAAAAACGATAAGGCTTGGGATGGCTTTGATTTTGTCGATGATGGACTTCCATTTTAAGATAAGAAAGGAACAATTATTATGAACCAAGAAGCAAAAGATTTATTTCTAAAAAATTATTTTAACGAAGGGGATTGCGAAGGGTTAATGCTCAAGACCAAAATTATCGAAAAAGAATTTCGCAAAACAGGTCAAGTCAAAACCATTCGCTATCTCCATTGGGCGCTCGTAGAAAGAATATTCCGTCTTCAAGGTGGAACATTCGAAGTAAAATCGTGGAATTTTGAAGTGCCTTTTATTACAAAGGTGCAAGCCTACGATGAAAACGGCGAACTTACCACCAAAGAAGAAAAACAAAGCGCATTATTTTTACACTTGTCAGCGAACTGGATGGGGGAGACACTCGAAGAACATTATCCTATTTTTGATAATCAAACCTCTCGCATTATCTCCTTACCCGATGCGCAAGACCTTAATACAGCAAAACAGCGCGGAATGGTGCGCCTAATAGCGCGTATCAGTGGTATCGGGTTATCTATTTTTGAGCAGTTGGAAGACCAATTTGCCAAAGACGATGACGAAATGAAAGTAATTAAAGAACCAAAACCAGCGACGACGGCAGAGAAAAAAGAAAAACCAAACATAGAAAAAAAATCTAAAACTGAAAAAAAATTAGAAACCGTTTCTGCTTCAGAAATCCGTGAACCAAAAACAGTTGTAGAAGAAGATGACTCGAATGTTTTTCTTGAAATGATGAAAGGCGAAAAAGTCGCTATCGACGACGCGCCCACAACCTTTCCGCCAAAAGTTGATGTTGAGGACTATGATAAAGATACTGAACAATATGCCGACAAAAAATTGGCTATCAAAAAATTTATCTCGACACATCAAAAAACCATACTTGAGTTTATGGCTTCAAAAGGCGCAAGTCTCTTGGGCGACCTAACCTACGCGCAGTTGGTAGAGTTAGAAAGTATTGTCAAAGCCGACAAAAAATAATAAAATAACATCAAGAGTAAATGGTGCTTGTGTTAATCACAAGTTAAATGTCATAAGAAAATGATAGAGCGTTTGGAAAAACCAAAGATGTCATTAAAAATGAAACAGCCTCCTTTCCTTGAAGAAAAGAGAGAAAAATGAGCGAAAAAATAAAAAACGAGAAAATAAAATTACAAAGCCTATCTGCGTCACAGCGTTGGTTAAATTGCACAGCGTCTTTGCTTTATAACAATAAGCCTTTTGTAGAGAATAAAAATACGCTGACAGGTTCGCTTTGTCACAAGATAGCCGAGTTAATGCTCCGCAGTTATTTTTTCGGAGAACAAAATTATAATGAGTTAATGGTATTGCGACACGAGCCATATTATAATGAAGACCATAGCATCGAAGTTCAATGCACACCGCAGTTGTGGCGCATTGCCGAAAGTTATTTCAAATATGTCAAAGGAGTAGTTAAGGCGTATGACCATCCAGAGAAAAAAATTTTTATTGAGAAAAAAATAAATTTGAAATTTTATGGATACGAAAAATATGGCTTCGCTGACTTCGTGCTTCTTACGCCAGATGTGCTTTATATCATAGACTTAAAAACTGGTAGAAATGAGGTAAGCGCTGATAATAATTCCCAAATGTTATTATATACAATAGGGTTAATTCAAGAATTCGGCGCGCGCAAGAGAAACATTACTGCCATATCACAACCAATTCTCAATTCGGTAAATGCTTATGAATATACAAAAAGACAACTTAACGCGTGGTATAAAAACCAAGCACAAGCATTATACGAGATAGCCGAGAATAAATTAGTTTATCGACCAAGCGAAAAAGTTTGTAAATACTGCGACCACCGCGATTTTTGCAACGAGAGAATCAAAAAAGGCGTATGGTAGAAAGGAGAGCATCTATGGAAATAAAAAACCGAATTGATAAGTTTACTATGTTGTCGTTTAAGAGTATGTATCATAGTAGCGGTGTAGAACAAAAAGTTAGTTATGAAGTTATGTTTAAGACTTTCAAAGAGAAAGCAGTGAGAACTAAAGAAACACAAGACGAGTATAAAAAAGGAGATGTAGAATTTAGACAAAAGTGCAAAGACAAAGGCGCTTTTATTATGGGAACAGCAACCAATAATCAAAGGTTTAGCCATTCAATTTTAACGAGAAATATGATAACGCTCGATTTAGACCATTGCCCAAAAGATATATTTGACATCATAAAAAATAAAATCGAAGTAGAAAAAAAATTACAATTTAGATTTTTTATTTATTCGACTCATTCTCATACCGTAGAGTCGCCGAGACTTCGTATGATAATTCCGTTAAGCAAAGATATTACACCTGAAATGTATGAACCGATAGGTTTACAAATTGCTTTGCAGTTAGGTTTAGAATTTTTTGATGCAACCACATTCCAACCAAATCGCATTATGTTTTTTCCGTCAGTCTCGATAGACGGCGATTATTTTTGTGAGAGTTATAATGATGACCTTTTTGATGCCGAGCCAGAAACCTTATTAAATTTATATTTAGACTATAAAAATATCGAAGAATGGCAAAGACCACATTGGATAGAAGGCAAAAAACGAGAAGTAATTGAAAGAGGGAAATTCAAAGACAGCACTAATACGAAGTATCGAATTGTTAACGCTTTTAATAAAGAGTATGACATCCGCACCGCGATAGAAAAATTTTTACCAGATGTTTATAAAAAAGAACGAAACGGGAGATATACATTTCTTGGTGGTAGTTCTTATGGCGGTTTAGTTATTATTAACGCACAATATGCTTATTCGCACCATTCAAACGACCCAGCGCAAGGCAAATTACGACACGCTTTTGACCTTGTTGCTATTCATAAGTTCGGCATTCCAAATTATGAAGAAGAAAAAAAAGAATATAGCGGTAGTGAAACCTTTGCTAAAATGGTCGAGTTCATTAATCTTGAATTGCCAAATGTAGTCCAACACTTACCGGCAGTTGCTAAATCAAATGAAGAATATGCCGAAATGCAAAAAATGACCGCGACGCAAAACGAAGCACAAGAAAAAAATTCTGATGAAGAAAAAAATAATTCCACCGACAGTTCAAACGACAGTAGCGAAAATGGAGACACTTGTAGTAGTAGTGGTGGAAGTGGTTTACCAAAAGGCGCGGAATGGCTTGCTGAACTTGAAAGAAATAAAAATGGCAAGATTTTAAGCACAGCAGATAATGTTCGCTTAATTTTTGAAAACGACCCGCGACTTAAAGACTTATTCTTCTTTGATACTCTCAAAGGTTCGATATGTTTCGCTCGCGCGCCTTATTGGGATAATGAAAAAGGCATAGGCGAGAGTATTACCGATGGCGATGATATTCACATTCGCACACATTTTAGAAGACCGCCATATCGAATCGAGGGCAAAGACATTATTTATGACGAGTTGTTTGTGGTAGCATACAAAAAAAGAATTAACTACATAAAAAAATTCTTGAGCGACCTTCCGGAATGGGATGGAAAACCGAGATGCGAAAAATTATTTATTGATTTATTTGATGTTTCTGATGATGCCTTTACTCGTGAAGCCTCGAAAAAATGGCTCGTTGGACATATCGCAAGAATTCTAAAACCAGCCACCAAATTCGATTATTCTATCCTTTTGATTGGTGCAGTTGGTATTGGTAAATCGGTTTTTGGAAAATCTCTCGCAACGCCACATTGGAACGGCGACCTTACTACCATAGATAATCAAAGAAATTCATTTATGGATAGTGAGTTGCCTATTGGCTCGAAAGAAGGTTATGACCTTATACGCGGAAAAACCATTGTTGAAATTGCCGAGTTTGATAAGTATATCAAAAAGTATGAACAAGCAACCTTAAAGGCTTTTATGACTTCGACGACTGACGAATACCGCGAATTTTATGGTAAGCGAGCGATAGAAGTAAAGCGTAGTTGCGTATTTATTGCCACTACTAATAGTTTTACAGCCATTAAAGACCCAGAAAACGAGCGCCGTTTAATGCCTTTTATCAGTAAATTGCCTATGCACAAAGCAAAAGTTTATGATACTAACTTATGGAGCGAGGACATACGCAACCAAGTTTTAGCAGAAGCAATGCACTATTACAATATCGGCTATGCTTTCTCCGCGCCTTTTGATGAGAAATTATCAAGTATGTGGGCTTCTAAAAATGCTGGGAACGCTGTCGAAAATGAAGCGATGCCAGATGTTGAGCAATATGTAAATAATTTATTTATGGATAATTTTTTCACTGACAATAAAACTTTAGACTCGTTGCGAGAAAATTGGCGATATTTATATCCAACGCAATATCCATCGCCAGTCCATAGGGCTTTGCGCAATTCATTTAGTGTTAAAGAAATATGGGCAATAGCAATGCGCGAAAACAAAACACAAATTGATTATCATATTCGCACACAAATAGAGCAATCTTTTAGAGCGCTCGGGTTTGCAAAAGACGGTTCGCGCGAAAGGCAAGGCATTTTAGGACAGCAATATGTTTGGAGAAGAACGCCATCGACAACCGCCGAGCCAAAAGTTCAATCTATATTATTAGAAAACAAAGACAATGAAGAAAAAAAAGAAAGTGAGGAAATAAATTATGACGATGTTCCCTGGTAATATAAAAGCGGGCGATTTATTTCACGCGCGATACCTTAATTATCAAGGCGAGTTAAAACATCATTATTTTTATTGCGTTTATACTCAACAAGACGATGTGAACAATAAACTCGCTTCCGATATTGTAGGGCTATTGATTAGCACTAATGAAAAATTCGCGAAGTTAGAAGCACAAGGTTTTAATGACTATAATGTATCGGTCGAAATAAATGGTCGTAAGGCTTGGGTTTGTGCTGATAAAATGTATCGTTTTATGCTAACAGACGCGACTTGTAATATTGAAAAAAAGAAAATGCGATTAACAAAAAAAGAAAAAGAAGAAGTATTATCTCGTTTTACAAGATTCTATTTAGAAACCACGAGGCAAATGTTAGAGTATGAAAAATAATCTCATAACCTTAACAGCAACACAACAAAATGTATTAGAGACAATTAAAAATCAGCGCTCATACGGAATTTTTCTCGATATGGGCGTTGGCAAAACAGCACTCGTTTTATCTTTAATTGACTATCTTATGTTTGAAAAGTTAGAAAGCATTAACGCCCTTATTATTTTACCTTCGCAAGTGGGAAAGGTTTTTCAAGTCTGGCAAAAGGAAATTCAAAAATGGGATAATTTTAGTTTTATAGATTTTGTCTTAATCGACGGAACAGTTGAGAAAAGAAAAAAATTAATTAAAGAAAAAAATTCTTCAATCACAATAATTTCTAATAATCTCGTGGGATGGTTAGCAAAAAACACAGATTTTTCAAAATACAATATGTTGATAATTGACGAAAGTAGCGAATACAAAAATCACAAGACAAATCGTTTTAAGGAACTCTCGCGATTAATTAAAGACCAACGCATTTATCTTTTAAGTGGCACACCAACGCCGAAAAATTGGCAGGATATATGGGCGCAAATATATCTTTTAGATAAAGGAAAGCGTTTGCATCCTAATTTCTATCATTTTCGTAATACCTATTTTTATGAATTCAAAGAATATCGTTGGGCGATGAAGAACGGAGCAAAAAAAGAAATCATCAATGCTATCCGAGACATTGCGTGTTTTAGCGAGGGCGAAATCAAATTACCGACGCTCAACACAAAACCTATTTTTTTGGAATTCACGGCGGATAAACAAAAAATTTTTAATGATATGAAAAAAAATTTTGTAGCAGAATGGGAAGAAGTTGAAGTCACCGCGCTCACGACAGCGACAATGATAAATAAGTGTCTTCAATTATCTAATGGCGCTTGTTATATACACGACGACGAATATGCCTTTTTTGATGATACAAAGATAAAGTGGTTAGAGAATTTTGTGAAAAACGAAGAAGATAATGTCCTTGTTTTTTATCCCTATCGTTTTGATAAGACGCGTATATTAAAGATAGAAGGCGCGCGCGCAATAGAGAATGTGAACGATGTTGACGATTGGAACGATAAAAAGATTAAGTTGGGTGTTATATCTCCACATAGTATGAAATTTGGTGGAAACTTACAATTTGGCGGTCATACTATCGTTTGGTTTGGTTTGACTTGGAATTTGCTTGAATTTTTACAAAGTAATAAGCGTGTGTGGCGGAGAGGGCAACCTCATCACGAAGTTAACATCTACTATCTGATGATGTCAAACACTTACGATTTGTATGTTTATAAAAATCTCATTGAAAAAGAAATTTCGCAAGAAGAATTATTAAACGCAATAAAATTAAAAAAGGAGACAATATGATAACTCACGAAGCAAAAGAAAAAAAATTAGTTGAAACGCGATTGGTAAAAAAACTAAAAGCATTAGGCGTATTTAATTGCAAAGGAAATCCTAAACAACTCAAAGGCTTCCCCGATAGAATGGTTTTTGTAAATCGTTTGTTAATTTTTGTTGAATGTAAAGCCGGCAAAGAACTCGGTTCATACTATCAGCAGACACCGCTCCAAAAGAAGTGGCAAAAACAAATAACTGCGAGTGGATGTGTGTATAAATTAGTCGAAGGCACAAAAGGCGTCGATGAATTCATCGCTTGGTTGGAAGAAATTATTAAAAATTTTGGAAAAGTCTATTGTTTTTAGATACCACTGTGGTATAATGCAAGTATAATAAAGGAGATAAGATATGGCAAAGATACACATTACAGTCCCAGACGAACTAAAAGAAAAAATAAAATTAATTGCTGAAAAAAAATTTAGAAGCATAAATTTTATTGTCAACGAAGCATTAGTTTACTACACCAAAAAGTTCAAAGAAACAAAATAGGAGACCACTATGAGCAAAAAAACAATTTATGAATATGACGGTCAAGAGTTTGTTGATTATGACGAGTTAGAAGAATATGTCGCTAATTTAACAGGTGGCGAATATAACAACGCTGACCCGTATGATACACCTTCGTTTTATGAGGCGATGGAAGAAGTCGAAAGACGAGAAGTTGAGTGGCACATAAACGGGTATCACGAAGAAATCAGCAACGCCATTAAGCCAATACTCAATTCAATCGAAATCGAAGTTCACACCACTCTCAATAAAATCAATTTGAACAAGTTAATCAAGGAACTTCAAATCGCAGTCAATCGCATTAACAAAAAAGGTTTTTACGGAAAATGACTTATCTTCAATTATTAGACGAAATCGAGAGAGTGAATATCTTTGAAGCAATATTAAAGGAGATGATTAGATGAAAGTTATTAAACAAGATAGTTTAGAGTTCTTAAAGTCGCAAGCCGATTTTGAAAACGACATCATTTTTGCTGACCCGCCATACGCACTTGGTAGCGAAATAATCATACGCAAAGATGGCAAAGTCGATTATGCCAAAGCAAGTGATTTTATGAATAAATGGGAAATGCCAACGGGTGTTTTTTGGGAAAAGTGGTTTATCGAAGCGTATCGCACATTAAAACATGGTGGCTATTTACTTATGTATGGTATGGATAGACAGTTATTACTTTTCAAGTATTATGCCTCGTTAGCGGGCTTTCAAGAGCAACAAAGCATTTATTGGTATTACATCTCTAACTTCCCGAAAGCAACCGATTTAAGCAAGATGATTGATAAAAACGCTGGTGCTGAACGAGAAGTTATTGGAAAAAAGAAAACACCAAATGGTCAAGATTACCCAAGTGTTGAGTTTGATGATAATAATGTGGCAAGTAATTTTAGTAGAAGTTCAGGAAATATAGAAGCACCATCAACTGAACTTGCCAAAAAATACGACGGTTATAAATACTCGGTCGCACCATTAAAGCAAACTTGCGAAACGATTATGGTATTCAAAAAGCCCAATAAAACGGGCAGTGTGCTTCACGATACTTTGGCGATGGAAAATGGCGATGATACGATTACTTGTTCGGCACTTGATATTGAAGGTAATAGAGTGGGAACGGACAAAATCAATATTCATGATGCCCCCGTTGGAACTTTTGCGGGAGGCGAACCAAATAGAGGAAGCGATACCGAAAGTTATCGTGAAGTCGAAGGTCGCTACCCAGCACAAACATTTATTGATAGTCAAGTTGCTGAAAGGTTAGATTTACAAAGTGGCGTGAGTGGCGGTGGCAATTACAAAGAACCAAACGCAAGAGCAAGAAATAATGGTATAGGGCTGGGCGAAAGTGATACAAGATATGGCAGTAGTAAAGCACCAGATAATTATGGCGACATTGGTGGTTGCTCTAAAATACTTCACAAGTGCGATTACGAAAAAATTGACTTTGATTTATTTATTTATGAGCCAAAAGTCGATAGTGGCGAAAGAAACAACGGATTAGACGACATAGAAGATAAGGTGTTTAATCGTATGCGTGAGGACAAAGGCGAACCAACAGGATTAAACAAAGAAGGTCGTTTTGCGCCAACTATTGCTAAAAATAACCACCCAACATTAAAACCCATTGAACTTAACGCCAAGATATTAAAATTATTCAAAACACCTAACGAGCAACGCATTTGCTATCCATTTGCGGGTAGCGGTAGCGAAATTATCGGTGGGCTAAAAGCCAACTTTCAAAATTGGTCGGCTTGTGAAATCAATGCTGATTATGTCGAGATAGCCAACGCTCGTATAAAACACTACAAAGAAAACGAGTATGTCCAAATCGACTTATTCGAGGGCTTATAGATGAAACGCTTTATATCGTGGTTGTGGAAATACTTAAAGCCATTTACGAATTGGCGATTCACATTAAAGACCATGCACAAGTTATCAATGAGTATGTAGATAAAATAAAGGAGCAAATAAAGTGAACAAACTATTAACTTACATTAAAGAGCATAAAAGGGCGGTATTGGGCATTGTTATCGCAATAGCAATCATCGCTTTAATAACGATTGGACTATTTTTCGCTATGGAAGCGTTGGGGTTTACCGATATTGCTGAATTACAAAATGTTATTGGCTCGTTTGGCGTGTGGTCTTGGGCAATATTTCTATTGTTTCAAATCGTTATCACAACGCTATTATGTTTCGTTCCAGCAACCGCTATGACCTTTGCGATATTAGGCAACATTTTATTTAACGATGGCACGATTGGCGGTCTATTAACCACATTTATCATCTTGCTAATTGGCACTACTATTTCAAGTCAAATGATGTTTTTAATCGGTCGATATGGTGGTCAAGCAATCGCAATCAAGTTAGTAGGCAAAGAAGATATTGAAAAAGCCCAAAAACTGCTTGATAGCAAAGCCAAAGTGTTCTTGCCTATTATGTATCTATTAACCGCTTTTCCCGATGACGCATTGTGCTTTGTCGCTGGATTACAAAAAATGAACTTTTGGCGACATTTAATCTATGTAGTTATTTTTAGGGGTTTAGGCATATTGACAATTTGTGTATTAGGCACAAACATTTTCGATTATGCTACATTCACATTATTAGATTGGTTTGTGTTCATAACTTCGTGTGCGTTTTGGTTAATTGTGATTTTCATTGTTGGCTCAAAAGTCAGCAAGAGAATAGAAAAGAAAGGAAAATTATGAAAACATTAGAAAAAATATTTAATTGTATATGTCTAACGGTCATATCGTTTTTAACAACATATACATTCTTCTTTATGGTTATCGCACTAACTTTTGCACTAACTTATCTTATTGACGGTATTGAATTAGACATCGAGGTTTGTATGCTGAATTGGGTTGTTATAAGCACCATTGCGTTTCTAATTACATCATCAGCGATAATTACAAGTTATATAAAAAGTGAAAAGAAAGGAGGTAAGTAATATGAATAACGATATTGACAATAGCAGTTTCGGTGGTGGCTTTGCGTTAGGTTTCTTATTAGGGCTTATCGGTTTAATCATCGCCTTTGCCATCGGTGGTAGAAACATTAGGCGCGGTGCTGGATATGGACTTTTAACTTATTTTATCATATATACGGTTACAGGTATCATTGTGTTATTAGTTTCGATGAGTGGTGGATATTAAAATTATAGCGTCCGGTGTCTTCGTAATGCTTATGAAAACCGACAAAACCGACAAAAGCAGTAATGCGACGCTCGGAAAAATAAAAGAAAGAAGGAAAACATTATGAGGCACACAAGAAAAATAAAAGTAGATACCAACTATTTTTGCAAATATGAATTAAAGAATCCTACATACAAAGAAATGTATGAACTTCAAAGAGGCGAATATAGGAACATTGAAATATACGCCGACGGAAACTTAACTATGGCTATTGACACGCTGGGTGAGTTGGAAGATGTATTAGCCAAGCACCACATTAAATCATCTGCCGAATTAGATGAAATTTTAAGTAAAAAATAGTAAAGGAACTATTCTTATGAACAAAGAATTAGAAGCGTTAAATTATTTAGTCAGTCTTGCAGTTGCTGGAAACAGAGAAAACCATCGTGGAAAAATTTTCGAGAGTCAAGATATTATAAAAAATGCACTCAAACGCAATGAACCCGTGACGCCTATTGGCGTAAGACACTATAACGGTATAGTTGAGCGTGGGCTATGCCCCGTATGCCGTATGGAAACCTATACCGGTGATAAATACTGCTGTGAATGTGGGACAAAATTTGATAAAGATTGGAGCGATGAAAAATGATTAAACCAGAAGATATTGAAATTAGAAGTGCCAAATTTAAGATGCTTGATAATGGAGCGTGTGGTGTTGAAGTTGAATGGACAACGCCCGATTTAACGCCTAATGTTAAGTTTAATTTATACTCGCTATCTTATCTTGCGTTTCAAGCATATTGTGAAAACGGAATGATTTTTAAGTGGTGTAAACAGGTTGTTTATGAAAATGAAATTCAGCCAAAAAGTAATTATGTTAAGGTGATAGAAGGAACACAAACAAAAGTATATTTATTTCATGGCACAAATTCTGAAATGTTAGATGACTTTTTAGTTCGTGGAACATTCTTTACTGATGATTTAGAAATCGCCTTAAAATATGGGAAGACTATTTATGCGGTTGAAATGAATAAGCAATCTCATAATTGGTTCAAAAGAACTGCTGAAGGACATTATCAATGTTTAGATAGAATACCATTATCGCATCTCATTAAATTAGTTTGGAGCGATGAACAATGATTAACCTTGAAGCCCTACACAACGCAAAAGGAACAAAGTTTTATATCCTCAAAGAAGCACCAAACATTAAACTTTGGAAGGTTGTGCCATACGATAGTAAACCATACTACGCCATCATCAAAATCATCAATGCAGATAATAGTATTACCATCATCAAAGACAAATTAAGAATGGCAATTAGAACATTCAATAAACTGAAAAGGAGCAAAGTATGAAATACATTAGAACTAAAGATGGAAGAATATTAGTTGCAGATGACAATAGTCTAATGGCAAAGTTAACTACAAACAAAGTGGCTGATACTGTTGAAGAATTGTGTGATGAGTTGATATGGATTTGGAATAAAAAGGAATACCCATATAGCACAGCGAGACAATATGTTCGCTATTCATTTGGCGATTTGAAAAGAGAAATGAGAGACCAATTAAATTATGGTAAAAATATCAATCTCGATTATATAATCTTCGGTGCGATTTGGACTGATAAAGGTCTAATCTATGTCGCCAAACTGAATGAGAGAGGAGAGTTAGAACTGATATGAACGCCAAAGAAAAGAAGATTGCCGAAACAAAAGCCATAATTGCTGATTTGGAAAACAAACGGCGATTTATTGACTTATCCATTGAATCTTACAAAAAAGTTTTATCCCAATTAGAAAGCAAGGACAAGTAAATGAAAAGAACATTGATTGTTGAGTGGTTACCTCATTGTAGAAGATGGAGAGTGTGGAATCGGTGTGTAATAGGATGGTATAAAAACTTTGATGAGTTTTTACAACATATAGCCAATAACAACTTAACTGCTCAATATTATTTCACTTCCTATACTGAAAGAACCAGAAAAAGATTAGCAAAATATAAATTACTTAAAGAGAGGAAAAGTAAATGAAACTAACCGATAAATTGATATATGCTTTATGCGGTATTCTTGTCGCTATCCTTGTAATCTCGATTGCGATATCACTTTGTATAGCATTTAGTATATGAATAAATTAGAAATAGCGTTGTTCAATATTCGCTACATTGCTGAAAAGTTGGGCGATAATCCAAGCAAAACCGATTTGATTCGATACCAAAAGGAACTCTATGAAGAGTGCCAAAAATTAGAAGTGATAATTAAAAAGGAGTAATTATGCTTCTTTTTTTTCTTGTTCGTTAATCATCGTATTATAAAGTCTTTTAGCGACAGCAGTAATAAAATAGTCGTAAGCATCAGCGAGATTTGTAAAATAATTTTTTTTCGCAATTTGTTCAATACCGCTAATTTCTTGTTTTGCCATTTTATAAAAATAATTAAATATGGAAGTTAAAAATTTTGCTTTATATTCATCACTTAATTGCTTGTATTCTGCTGATTTAATAATTTTAGAAGCAATATAATCGGCTCGGCTATATATTTCTGTAAACTTTTCTTGCTGTTCGCGCGTTAATACATATTCTTTGCCATCAACTGTAAACTTTCCATAGTCACCAGATATGGTAATCATTTCGCCATTAACACTCGCCAGTCGTTCTATTTCATCTATGACATCTTGACCTAACATTATGTTTCTGCTATTTAGTTTTTGCGCAATAACCGCTTCAATTAGTTTTTCATCTTGATTAGCAATAGCGTTTGTTAATTCTTGATTCACATCCACTCTTTGACCTGTTGCCGATTTATATGTAAATGAAGATGATTGACTAAACCACGACATTGGAGTCGTAAATAATCTTTCTATATTACGCACCGGTATCCCAAGAATAGAGCCAAGAGAAATAGAGAATTGTCTTATGTGTCGTCCTGCGTTAAAATCTCCGCCATTCACTATATCGCTAATTAGATAATTCATTTGTAAAAATAAGTCATTAAACGGTTGCAGTTCGTCAATTTCGTGTCCAGAGTATCCATTGATGACAACTGTATATACATCACGCACAAATGGCAAATAACCGACAAGTTCAGTGGCTAATTGGAAACCAAACATCTTACCTAAATATGCCCACATTTCTTCATCTTCTGGTTTATCTTTTGCGCCACCACGAAGCATCTTAAACGCAACACCTAAAAACACTTGCCACAATAGAGAGCCAGCAAACGCGCTAACTAAACGCCCTAATTTTTCTTTTGTTTCCGCCTTGCTATTTATAACCTCTTGAACATTTGATTTAACGATGTCATACATCCGTTTTGCTCTATCAACTTCGTATTCTAAAGCGTTATAAGCACTTTGCTTCTTTTGCGTTTCGGCAGTATATTTTCGTTTATCTTTTTCTGATAACTCTTGGAACGCTGGTGACGCTTCATATTCATAGCGTAAACGCATTTCTTCTTTTTTAACAATTAATTTTTTATCTTCCTCAATTTTTTTATTATCAAAATGTTTAATTATTTCATTTTTATTTTTTTCGTATTTATTGATTATATTTAATTTTTTTGATATTCCATAAAAATTCGTAAGCATTTTCATAGGTTCGCCCAAGAACTTTGTAAAGAGTCGCAGAATTTGATTTTCTGTCCTCAACAATTCGGCGCGGTCAATAGCGTTCCCCGATGATTGATACCGAGAAATTGCGAGTTCTACTTTCTCCATTGCTTCTTGTTCGCTATATCCATCTTCTACGAGAGTAACAAACAAAGCGCGGTTAATCATATTGTCTGTTAGCGTAATACCACGCATCAAAAACTCGACAGCATTTTCTACTGGATTTTTAGTCCAAATTTTTTCTGTTGCTTCGCTTACTTCGTATGTTGATAATCTTGCTCTATTTTTATATATTTCACTATTTTCAACAAGATATTTTGCTCTTGTTTTTGAGCCAGCGGTAAAAAGATTTTTCATAAACCGAGCCATAAAACCAGCGTTAGTTAAAGGGTTACTACCTTTTCCAAATATTGTTCCACAAGTAATCATTGATGCAAATTGAGTTGCTATGACTTTTGCGTTAATCGCTAATGACGCTCTAAAATAATTTTTGCGTAATTTAGCCATAAATTTATCAAATTTTTGTGATGTCGTATCTTTTTGCGTAGAATATCCGGCTATATCCTTTAATAATTCCTCATAATATTTTACAATATTTGGACTTAATAAGACCATTTTTTGAGCAAGATTTGTTTCTTGAATTGTGCCAGGAACTTGTTCTTGCGTTCCAAACATTTCATTTAAGTCTCTCGCGATACGATATAGACCGTAGTAATTAGCGACTTCTTTTGAATATTCTGGCATAAGATTGTTAATACTATCAATTACAAGTTCAGAAGAACTATTTGTTAATGCTTGTGCAAGACCATCAAAAACACCTAAATCAAGAATATTATTTACATCGAAAGTATTTTTCCCACTATAAGAACCACGAGCATTTCTATAAGGGATATAAATTTGCGAAAAATCTTCAACCGTTGGAAAACCTTTTAATAACTCTGATTTTTCCTCTGCGCTAATAGAATCAAACGCCTTTTTAATAACAACAGCGTCATTTGGAAGTTCTAAACCATTAATGTCTTTGAATGTAGCATTTACATAAGGATACATCGCCTCAAAAAATGACATAATTTTTTTATTATATTCAATAGCGAATGAATTTTCTGGCTGATGAAGTATTTCTGATAAATCATTAAGCAAACCAATGTTATCAACTATTTTTCCGTATCTTCCTTTTGCCTCGCGTTCAATTTTATTATTAACATTTTCGGTAGCCAAAATTCTATTTCCATTTTCAAAGTGGTGTGTTTTTTCGCCTTTAATAAATTGTTCATCTATCATTTTATTTCTGATTAATTCTCTTTTGAGAGTATTGTAAAGAGTTATAACTTGCGATAACGATATATCCATTGGATTTCCATTATAATCTAATAAATTATTTATTTTGATATATTTTTTTTCTAAATTATTTATATTTTTTTGATTATGTTTAGCCCATCCGCCTTCTTCAAAAAAAGTATAAAAATGGTTAAGAACTTTAAGTTGTTTTTTGCTTCCTTCAAATAATCTATTTTGAATAACTTGTGGAAGCGCATTTGGCAAAAATAAAGAAGCAATTTCAGCGTATGTAAACGGGTCTGCTATCCAGTTAGCGATTCCTAAATCGTCTAAAAATGAGTTTTTACCGATAAGTCCACCACTACGCTTTGTAGAACGCTTGCCAAGTTTATCATATACAGTCATATATTTTCCGACTATATCTAACGCAGAATCTATCCATATATCCGCTTGTCTTTCGGCATTTTTTATTGTATGAGCATATTCTCCACCAGTAGCAACCACACAAGAACTAACTTGGTCAACATTAGTCGCTTTTTCAAATTCTTTAAGTGCATCGTATAGTCCTTCTAATGAATTTTTACTTGTAATATCTAAATCAAATAGCGCTTCATATAAAGAAGTAATTTTTTCAGAGCCTTCGTGAGTTTGATTGTTGTTATCTAAAACCGCTCGTAAATAATGATAAATAAGACGAGTATATTGGTTTCCTTGTGTATTACTCGGGTCTAATTTATTTACATCATTGTTTGTAAAAACAGTATCAAGATATGACATAGTTTGTGCTATTGTAGAATTGATAGAAGATACCAAAATCTCGCGTTGTGCGTCTGTCGTTTTAGTTGTGGTGTCTGAATTTAGTATATTTAATTGCAGAACAAGTGTTTTGGCAACGGTATTATATAAGTGATTGAATATTTGTTCTCTGTTATTATTATTTCTAATTCTTTTTTCGATATTTTCTACGATTTTTGCTATTACTTTCCCGCCAGTTGTTTTTTTATCTTCTTTATAAGTTAATAAGAAATCAGCGTAAACGCGCTCTATATTTTCGTATGTTTTTCTATCAAAAGTTTCCATTTTTTGTGAGTGTAAATTATTAAGAGCAGATTTAGTGTCTCCGCTTTTTACTTTAGCAAATTTTCTTGAAAATAATACAGCATTGTCAATAAAATCATTACTGTTATTATCTACAAGTCCACTTTCATATATGTTTTCAGATATATCTTGTTTTGAAAATAAAATGGTTTCTGGGTCTATATTACCATTATTTATATCTTCTATAATTTTTTTGTGAATATCTTCTGTATGGTCAAACTCGACGATTCTTATTCCTTTTCCATCAATATCAGATAAAGTTTTTTCAATATCATTTACAGCATTGTCAAACTTGCGCATCTCTCCGTATGTGTCATTATCTTCCATAACTTCTTCTTTATCATAATCATATAACTCTTGTTCCATAGCAAAAGCATCCCTATTTCCATATTTATAATAGACAGTAGCAATATCTGAATAGTTTATATTTGTTTTTAATTCTCTAACTTCAGCAAAATTTCCGTTATAAGTATATGGAAGTTTTAATAAATATTCTTTCATATTATATTCATCGGTAGATTTTTCTTTTGCTTCAAAAATCTTTTGTGCCATAATTTCGATATTTTCATATTTGTTTGCCATAAGAGATAACATCTTTGCATATTTATCTATTTCACTAATAAAATCAAAAGTTCTATTTGCGTCTGACACAAAATTTAGATTTGTTTTACCAAAAAACACAAGGTCTCTTAAAATAGATAATGTTCTATATTGAATTGTATATGATGATGTTTTATAAGAATAAATATTATCTGCAATCTTGCTTACCATTTGCTTTTTTAGATAATTATTTGTTACATTATTTATTTTTTCTACTATAAGCGGGTCGTTTTCATCATATATATTATAAGTTTGTTCTATTTTTTCAGAGATTACGCCGTTATTTTTTTCAATTTCAGAGAACGCTTCTTTTTTTACCATTTCGCGAAATTGTTCTCCATTTGCTTTCCCAAAATCATCAAATAACATAATTTTATCGCCATAAATTTTTCTTACTTTTGTAAAATAATCTATCGAGCCAGATATTGTTTCCGTTTTATTTAGAATATCTTTTTTCATAACAACAAATATTTCAGGCAAATATTGTCCTGTTTTTGCACTTGAATAAGCCGAAGCCTCTGGAATACGATTAGATAAATCTTCTAAAGCAACACTTTGAGATATGCTACCTGTTTCGATAGGTATTTTTGATAACCAATGATAACTCATACCGCTGGCAAGATACCGAGCGTTTTTATATATTTTTTTAGTTGTCGGGTGAATGTAATCTTGTGGTATTGACAAATAAAAGTATTCCTTGTTTTTCAAGTTTTTTAGAGACAACACTATTTCGTTTCCAAGACTATCGTAAGTTATATTATTTTTTTCAAAAGGAAACGGTATTTTTAAGTGTCTTTCGTGAATATAAAAATTGCTTTTTGGAATTTGAAACATATATCCTTTTTCTAAAAGAGATTTATCTGTAACTGTTTTTAACCATCCATATTTTAAGAGTTTTTCAATATCAATTTCTACTCTTATGTCGCCCAAAGATACTTCTTCCAAATCGTCAACAATATCATCTGAATACTTCGAAAAAAGAATAATGTCTTTTTGATTATCATCAAGAGCAAGATTATCAACACTTTTTATTTGCTCATCGAACCAAGCAACAGCATTGACTATATTTCCATTTTCATCATAAGAAATAAAGCCATCATAACCTGTGGCTTCAAAAATAGCGCGCTTAAAGTTATATAAATCTTCATATCCGGACAAAGAAAACGACATCATATCGACAATTTGAGAAAAATTATTTATTTCACCTGAATTTATTTTTAATCTGTATCTATCAATTATGTCTTGGTCTAATGTTTTAACTTCTTTTACGGCGTTTTTAATTATATTTTCATACATTGCGCTGGTAATTTTTACATCCGCGTTTAATGCTTTTGTGATATTTGCAAAAACTAATTTGGTATTTTTTTTATATTTTTTAACATCAACATCAGTTGAAAATAAGAAATATCCGCTTTTAACAACTCCTAATGATTTAGCGTAATATGTTGGATTTGATTTTACAATGTCGCTTAACAGTAACATAGGAACAATGCTTCCGTTTTTGTCTTTTAATAATGTATCTTGAAAATAATCAAATTGAGAACGAATTGTGTAATCCTGGAGACTAAATCTAATGTCATCGCTATCGGTCGGTGTTTTATTATCTATGGACTTGATTTGATTAGAATTAAAGACAACATAGACATCATCTTTCTTCGTGTGGTATTTCGTGATAATTCCGTCATATCCGAGCGTGTTTTTCAAAATATTATAAAACTCTTTGGAAGCCCTATAACCACCGTGAATGTTAATCATTTCGCTTATTATATCAACATCGTTAGTGTTGTTGTCATAAAGCATATTTGTTGCCTTACTTAACAACTTTGCATAACCGATATATGATACATCATCAAAATTGCTTAAAATACCCATTTCGCCATCGGCGTCCAATGTTTTAAGTAGTTTAGATAAGTCGGGTTTTGTTATTGTTTTTGTGTCATAAGATAGTGGCTTCTTAATATCTAAATAGACACTTTTGGTAGTGCCATAACCGCTTGCAACTTCTTCACTATCGGTAAAATAAAAGCCATAACCAAAGTCCATACTGCCGGTTGAATCGCTTATGTGTTCGTGGAGAAAAGTGTTAAAGTCGGCTTTTGTCCCGTGATATACAACTTTGAGATTACCATTTTCATCACGCACCACACTATCTTCGAAATAATCTTGTTGCTCTTGTGTAAGTTCATTACCAACGCTATCAGTAACTAAAACATTTGCTTTTGAATATTTTATAGGAGTTGTAATTCTTCTACGAAGTCCAGTTTGATGAGTAATCTTATATGTAGGGTTATCTTTTCTTAAAGCAAGTTCAGTAATAATGTAATTGCTATATAATGCCGTCCAATCATTAGACATATAAAGCATACTGTAACCAAAATTCTTAAAACGCATTGGCTTTTCTTCATTTTTTATCATTGAGTTTCTAATTATTTGTAAAGAACCTTCAAAAATTTTTTTATAACCCCGAGCGTGTCTTTCAGAAACAGAGGCTAATTGTCTTGCTTGTAAGTCTTTAACAATAAAATCAACTTTGCCTTTTAACCAACCAGCCTCTCCCTCGCTTCTAAAAAGAGACGCTAATTCGTATCTTCCAAAATCAGCATTATCATTTGTTTCTTCGCCTTGAACAGCAAAACCAGCCATTAAATCGTCTCGTAAGTAAAGATATTTTACATTCTTATAAGTGCTAATAGGATAAAGCGATACATAATTTTCTCTCCACATTTTCAAATAGTTTAGAGCAAATACTTCGTGAAAAGTTTCGGCATCTACTTTTATTAAATTTCCATCGTGAACAGGAAAATCTTTTAGAGTTGCTTTTTTCGCTTCAATGCGACTATTAATTTCAGCAACAAAATCAGCCTTGAACGCTTCCATAACTTCATTGTGTCTATAAAATTTATTACTTTCCATATACTCAAAAATTTGAACCGCTTTATACGCAGTTAATCTTTTTTGTAATGTTTCATCTTCAATATTTTTAGTGTTTAGAAAATTATCTATTATCGCTTTTTCATCTCTGTTCTTAAACGCAACCAAAAACGCTTTGAAGTCTGGATGAAATTTTACATCTTTATCGCTTTTGCCTTTGAAATCTTCTTTTAGTTCGTCAGGAACAATATATTCTCCGTTTTTATCAACCTTAATCAAATAGTTAACGAGATAATCATATTCGCTTTTTGTCTTGTTGAACATTTTTCGTTGAACTATCTTGCTCGCCTTTGCGTTTTCTGGCGTTAAATTAGATAAAGCCAAAGTTGCTGATATGCTATCCATAGTGTGTAAATTAATTTCAGCAAGAAGTTCCATATATTCTTTTTCAATAACGGTCATTTCTCTTTTAGCCCGTATGCTTGTCATATCATCGACTATATTTTTCATTAGGTCAGGTCTGCGATAAGCAAGGCGTTCCATAACTAAATCCATACTGACATATTTTTCAATAAAATAAGCCATGTGTTCTTCACTCAAAGTTGCTAAATCTTTTATGTCCGCTGTTTTTAGACCAACCTCTTTAACAAACTCTTTATTAGTTTTCAAAGACTCTAAAATGTCTTTTGATAATTTCAAAAGTTTCTTATCTGCTTTTTCGGTTAAAACATTTTGTCTAAAACGCGCGAAAAGTTGGTGTAATAATTCGTGTCCGTATATTTGTTTTTGAAGTCCAAGACCATCTTTTCCTAAAGCATTGATATTTACATAAGAAACGCCATCAACATAAAAACCTTGAGCATTGCTTACATCACCATCATATAAAACAACATTAACGCCAATTTTTTCAGATATATTAATAATATCATCAACAGACTTTTTATTTTTTTTATATTTATGATTATTTTTTTCTAATATATTTATTTTTTCTTTAACAATTATTTTTTTACCATTTTCAATCCTTTCAACAGAAATTTCTTCTTTAATTTTTATTGTAGGATTTACTCTAACGGCGTGGTTGTCAGTCATAGCGGTTTTTCCTTGATGAGCGCGAATATCTTTTTTTATTTGTTCGCCAAAATCAGTTAAAACAAACTTTTTTTCTTTTTCGCTATATTCAATATATTTTTGTGCCTCTGTTTCAGAAATTATTTTTTCTGATTTTTTTCTGCTTTGTTCATTATTAACAGTTTTATTTAATGATTCGATAGCGTCGTCAAGAGCATTAGTTACTGCCGATTGAACTTTATCAAGTCCGTTTTGTTTTATGGAAAGAGATACGCTTTTTGCAAGATTATCCGCCGTTTTACCAACTTCTCCTCTGTAAACTTTTGTTCCGAATATTTGCCCGCCAGTCATAAGCCCGCCAGATATTGCTCCTGAAAAAGTAGCCATAAGAACTCTTTCTATTAAATCCTCTTGGCTTTCATAAATAGGTTTTCCTTCTTCGTCGTATGTAACTTGAGAAGTAGCCATTTCAGCGATAAATTCTTCCATACCTTCGTTAAGAACACTTTCGGCGACATTGCTACCAATACCACTACCGAACTGAAAGCCACCAATTTGTTCCGTCATAGTTTCTACCATAGCGATTTGTGTGGCGTATTGATTTGCGTCATAAATAGAAACGCCTTTTTCGATTGCTTCATTAAAAGATTGACCGTATGTAGTGGCATAAAAATAAGAAGAAGAAGCGAGTATTCCAATAGCACTTCCACCACTTAAATAAGTCAATGCAATAGACGGTATCATTCTACCAACGCTTTCTAAAACACCAGACATTAATTCATGTGATTTTGACATTACCTGATTGTCTTGCATATAAGGAGCAAAAATATCGTCTTTCAAATACATCTTGGAAGCAATATCATCTACACCGCTTATTATATCTGAAGCAAATGGCAAAGTATGATTTTCTGGTCTATCAGAACTATCCGACGGTAAAAATTCACTACTCATTAAATCATTTTTACTACTTGGTTTTAATAAATTTACCTTAAAATCATAAAACGCTTTGTTAGAATGTTTTTTTAAGTTTTCAGACCACTCTGTTGAAGCGACAAACATACCGCCAGCGTTGGCTAAAAAATTCAAAGTAGCGTTTTCAAGACCTTGAACTGCATCAACAAGACCAGAAACAAATAAATAGTTTATATCTCCAGCAAGTTCATCACTCCACGCTTCAGAACCAAATTGTTCATCTGATTTGAAAACCTGGACTGCGTTATTGATAAAATTAGTTAAAGTTACAACAGCACCTTCTGCAAAACCAACTACTCCGTTATATAATCCTTTACCTAAATAATAAAGCCATCCAACAGGAGAAAATCCTAAAATTTGCATAGCGAGTTTTTCGTTTTCAAATCTATTAACTAATTCATTATAAAAATCGGCATTATTTTTTTGATAATTTTGAATGTATTCTACACCACTATTATAAGCCGAAACAAGAATTTGTTCTTTTGTTCCTTGAACTTGCGCCATATTGTTATGCCTTTTCTAATTCTGAAATATATACATTATATTCATTTACATAATTTACAGAATAATATCTACCATTGTAAAATACAATTTTTGTTCCTATGAAATTTGCATCTTTTGAATTTGTCCAAATAGTTCTACCGTATGAGTCTTTTGATTCTGTTATACCGAGTGATTCATAAATATCTGGATACTTTTTTTGAAATTTTGTAGGATTATAACCGTCTTTTGCTTTGTATTTTGTTCCATTTATCATATAGTCTTTTTTATTGTAATTTTCCATAGATAAAAATTCGCCGTTTTCAGTTGGTATTTTAGCGCCTTCGGTTTCAACCGCAATCATCTTATGAAAAGTTCCGTCATCTAAATATACATAAGTATCACCTTTATATGTTATAAAACCATTGCCGTCTTTACGATAGTTAAAAGAAATTTCTTCTAAATAACTTGTTGGTATTTCGGTAGATTCGGTTGCTACTCCATATAAATTACCATTCATTGAATAAGCATATTCACTCATAATATCTGCATTTGTGTAATAAGTTAAGTCGATATATGGTTGAGAAGTTAAACCAAATCTATCGAGGTCTTGCTGATTTACTCCTACACCTTTTATTTGAGTAAATGATGTAGTTTCAAATAAAGTATTTTCTTGCTCTGCCCAATCAATAAGTTCTTGTTTTTGTTTATCTGGTAGGTCAAGAGAATTAATATAGTCTTCATAATTATCAAAATCTCCCCAATCGCCAGTTTGAATATTATTCATTATTGTTTTTTGCGCTTCTAAAATTGTATCAGCGTATTCTGATAATTGCAAAGATACTTCTGTTCCTAAAAGTTGTTCAGCGGTCTTTTGAGACTCTTCTAACATTTTTGCTTCATAGTTTGCTTTAAGAGAGTTATAGTTAGCATTTATATCAGAGATATTTTCGGCATAAGAAGAATATATGTCTATAAGATTTCCGCTAACATCTCCAATCCCTACATTAGAAGCGTATTCACCAAGATATTTTTTAGACATTTCTCTAATAAAATAGGCATCGGCAATATCTTTTTGTCTCGCTGAATCTAAATTAGCAATATTTTTTTGATATTGAGTAAAAATATTTTCTAAACCAGTTTGATATAAATATTGTTGAAAAGCAAGTTCAGGGTTTGAACTGCCAGCAATTTGTTCGGCTACTGTTTGAGGTTCTTGAGAGCCAACGCCTTCATCACTTCCGTTGTTTGAACCGTTGCCAGCAGAAAAACCAAAACCGCTATATTTCGGGGTTATAAATGGCGTTTTTATTTGCACAGAACTTTTAACGAGTGAAGGTATATTGACTAAATCTTTATTGCTTTTAGATGCCATTTACACTCACCTCTTTTGGTTCTTCTTTTAATATAATATCATTTTTTTGCTCTTTTTTCACGATGTCTTTTTTAATTTCTATATAAAAAGTTTCCAATTTCAAACCGCGACGCTTAATTTCCCCGCCGAGTTCATCTTTAACATAAGTAATGGCGTTCATATACTTATACCAAGCAAGACCAATCACTATTCCAAAATTAACAATCGCCATAACAATACCGCTTACTGAAAAATAAAAAGGTGCAACAGACAATATTGAAGTTAAAGCGCCGAAAAGCATACCCATAGTTGTCGAAGAATTTTTGGATATATATTCTTTTTCAAGCAATGTTTTACTATTCTTTTGCCAACCGCCAACAGCAGAGTCAAAAAGTAAAGCAGTGGATATTTCATTAATATAACAATTTTTATACAAGTTTTTGATAGCCTTTTTTTCTTGTTTATTTTTAGGAACATAGTCCATTTTAACAGTTAAGTCTTCGTTAAATAAATCTTCAAAAACTATACGGTTATGATTACAATAATTTGAATAGACTATGCGCCTTTCTTTATAATTATCTTCTTCGCATTTTATATCAATTTCCGCACGATATGGAAGGCATTTGGTTATTTGTTCGTCTTGATAATAAAGATGGTCTTCATAGTCTTGCTCTCGTTTTCCTTTTTCTATACCATTTTTAATAAAAGAACGAAAAATATACATATTAGCAAAACCTTTTACAACAATGCTTATCGCCAAAAATATATATTGCGTTAAAGTAAGTGATTTGAACGGACTGCCACCCGATAAACTTGTGAAATCAATAATAGACATCAAGGTTGTAGCAAACGCAATTAAAAATCCTAAAATTATTCCAAACCAATCATTCATATAGTGTTTAGTTTTAACAAATTGTGTTGTGACTTTGTTTTCCATTACCTTCTTCTCCGCCTTTCTCTAACTTCTTCTCTAACTGCTTCTTTTACTTCTTCTAACTTTAATTCATTATCTATTTCAGCAAGTTTTATCTCTCTTCGATAATGAGGTTCAAAACCAAATTCTTGAGCCAACACGCCAGGCAAAGCACCAATGCAAGCGCTCATAAATATACCTATAAGAGAATATGCTAAATACATAAAAGCGATAGCAATCATTAATCCGATAGAAGATTTATCTTTGAAAAAGTCTTTGTTCTTTTTTAATACCACGAAAAGAAAGACGATAAGACCAGCAATAATCGGCAATGCAACTCCCATATTAAGTTTCATTCCTTCTTCAAATAACTTAAATTCTTCAAAAGCGTTAGCAAAATCATCTGCGCCGTTTATTTCAGGAACAAATGTATATAGAAGAACGCCTGCTGTCGTTGTTAAACAAGAAGTAATCCAACCAAGCGCTCTGGATACATAGGCTCTAACCTTGTGATTTTTCTTCTTCATATTGCTTTACAATTTCTTCCAATGCTTCTGTTGGAATTTCCACTAATTTTGCCAATAATGCGTCTGGATAATGCTCAATAAGAAAAATTATCTTTTCTTTTATTTCTGGTGATTGATTAATTATTTCTTGAGCCATATATGCGTGTTCTTTATAATTTGTTAATTTATCAGCAACAGTTTTAGCCATACCACTAATTACTGCATTTTTGTTTTCGCATACATAAGTCTTTAATACATCCATCGTTATTTCATATTGAGCAATAAGCACTTTATTTTGTTTATTGGCTTCTTCTAACTGGACTCTATAATTTTCTACTATTTTTTGATATTCGTCGGCTTTTTTACTAAATTTATTCAGTTCTTCATTTACCATCGAGACAACTTCGTCTTTTAGTTTTGAAGAAGCAACAACAACATCATTTGCAAATTCTTTAACTTGCTTTTCTAACGCTTTAGCCCTATCTGGAAACTCCGCTGTCTTTAATTTTACCTTATTTAATGCATAGTAAACAATCAGCGACAAGATAGTGCCAATAGGAACGCCTGACACCAGTTGTGCCAATGTGTTATAAAGAAATTCTTGTAATTCAGGATTCATATTTGAACCTCCTTAACTATCTAATATCCAACTAAATGTATTGACACCATCTAATACCGTTAGTTTCAAAGTGTATGTGCCGTTTGCAGTTGGTAGTGCTGGTAAAGTATCAACATTTCCGCTATTGCCATTACCTAATAATGAGCGCGCGATAATTTCCGCAACAAGTTCATTGCCTATCGCCGAGAAGTGTGTGTCGTTTAGCATATTAGTTGCGTAGAATGTCGGTTTTGTGTTTGGGAAGTTATTATATAGGTCAATCGTTGGAATGCCATATTCCCTTGCGACATCTATTTGTGCTTTACGATAAGCATAATAATCGCCACCACCATAATTGACGCTTTCATCGTATCTTTTTTGCGGTAAGACTAACCATATCTTTTTGGCTGGGTATTTTGTTGCAAGTCTATCATAGGTTAAACGCATCGCACCATAGAAAGTAGTTGCGGACTTATTCGTAGTTGCCGAACTACCAAGTGGTGTCGCTAACTTAAAGTCATTCATTGAACTAATGATAATGACATCAGCACTCGCACTTGTATCTTCCGTTAGCACACGATTAACAATAGCAGAAGCAGAGTCTTGCTGAACGGTATTTTCCGCCCAAGCACCACCACTCAAACCAAAGTTTAGAACGGTTGCTCCGAGTTTTTTAGCAAGTAAGGCGGGATATGAAGTATCTTTTTGGTCGCCCACACCACTCGGGTCGCTTGTTGGGTTGTTGCTTTCTCGACTATCTCCCCATATCGCTATGACTTTATCTCTAAATGGATTGTCAAGGGCGGTAATGCGACTTTCAAGAACACTTAATTTTCTATTTGCCGATTGAATACCCGCATTATATTCAAGGACACTATTATCGGTATCAGTAATCGTATCGCCAAACACAACATTTAATTTGTCGGTCTTTGGTATAAACTCTAATACACCAAAATCAATGGCACTAAACTCGAAACTATCAGTTTCATTTGCTTCGGCAGTTAAACTACCAACCAATGTGCGATTATAAGCAACATAACCAATATCGGTGGACTTATCGTGTATCATCAAACGGAAGCGGTAATTATCGAACACATCATCGTCTTTGAATTGTAATCTCAATGTGAGTGTGCCATCACTTGATACCGTGCCAGTATTAAAACTAACATCGGGTGTCGGTGTTTCGCCCTCTGGTGCAGTCATTTTATAAATGCTATTCGCAAGGACAACACTTGTGCCATCAAATAATTCAATGGTAGGTAATGTGCTGACCGCAGTAATATCGCCACTTTGGAATAATCGCTTAATTGACACTCTATCGCCACTAACAACATCTAATATACTTGCTTTTAAGGTAATCGTGTTATTGGCAGTTGCTGTGCCACTAATGACAAACTCTTGGGCTAATGCGTTATAACCGATTGTAATGCCACTAACTGCGGTATAGGCAATATCGCTTGTTCCCATATCGAGTATGTTGGCGGTGCGATTATAGACATCGACATCGGCATTATTGGTTGCTTCGGGCATCGCAAACGGAAGCAGTTTAGTTCCTTCATATAGTGCAACCTTAAACTTAAAATTAGTAAAGACCATGCCATCTTTATAAACTTGGAATACGAGCGATTGACCGCTTGTTCCAACGACATTCGGGTTAGCACCATCGGGCTTTAATTCACCAACGCCATTGATATATGGGTCATATAAACTCTCACTATTTTCATTGATACGATTTGATACGCTTGTGCCACTAATGAGATAACCAACATACGAGCCATTAAGGTCAATCGTGCCACTATCGAAGTATCTCATAAGTTGTGTAGTCGTGCCAACGGGCAAACCAAAGTTCATACCCGTTTTGAGTATGATATTACCAGCACTTGTAGTTGTGCCATTGACCGTAAACATACCTGTCGTGTCATCATAGGTAATTGTTAAACCAAAACCCGTAATACTTGAAGCAATCGTATTGACTAAAAGGTTAGCAACCGACTGTCCACGACCTTCGACTTTTAATATGTTGCCAGACTTAATGCCCTCTAATTGATAATACTCAAACTTTTCGCTTGTAATACCAACAAAACTATCATAAACATCGTTATCGACATCAATGCCCAACTTTTTAATTAACTGCTTTTGATTTTTGCGTAATGTATCTAAACGCTCTCTGGCTTCTTTTAAGTATTCGCTATGAGTTGATACTTGTGCCGATGTGTTTTGAGCATATTTAACCTTGAAATCGGCAGGAACACCACTATCGTAAATTACTTCAATTTGCCCATAATTCCACGCACTAAATACTTTACCTAACGGACTTGCTTCGGCATTACCATTGGCTTTAACGATATAACCATCTTGCCAATACTCGCCACTTCTTAAAGTAATATCAAGTGGTAATTCATCAATGACTTGTGGATAGTAAATCGCATCGCCATCATTATATTTAAGTGATATGGCAGTATCAGCACCATCGGGGTATAGAGCATTGATAACACTATCGGGGAAACCATTTTGCACCCATATATCCATTTGGTCTTTAATCTCATCATTAGTTAAACGAGAGAACAATGTGCCATTATCATCGGCAACACCCTTCTTGATAAAATCGGTAATGTTGATAAGGTTTGGCGATTTTACTTGTGATTCAGTCCACCCACTTGTTCTAAAATCGCATACAATTCTAAAACGAGTATCATTGGTATTATCCGTAGCGGTTGCTATTGTAGATAAAAACTCAAAATTACCACTACCAGAATGTTTAATGAGTGTAGACGGGGTAGAATAATAGCAATATAAACCCACAAGATTACTATCGGCTTTTAGATATGCACTAAAATAATACATATCTCCAATCGTTGGTGTGAATGGCTCATAAACTGCTCCATATCGTTGAATTGCAGTAAAATATAAAACATTTGAAGAAACTGATAAAGATACCGCACTTGGATTTATAGTAAGCCAATTCGCAGTTCCATTATCAAAATTAGGATTGGTTAATAGTTGAGATGGTCTGTCCATTAAATCGCTAATCAGTTTTACCTTGCGTGTAAGTGTGTTCATTGTGATAGGCGAAGAAATCTTGACATTACCACTATAATCAACACTATTGACTTTAACGACTTGATTATCGGTAGTATATTCGATAACCTTATGTATAGCACTATTTTCACTTGCTTTGATTAAGCGATAGGCAACACTCGGTTCAACACTAATGAAATCACTTTCTCTTAAAGGAACATTATTATACATAGCGTTATCTAATATCTCTTTATATTGTGCGGTAGTTAAACCTTGTGGCAATATGCCACGAGATACTAAATCGGTAATGTTAATCGCACCAATGTAATCGACTTCGATAGGAGTCCAACCACTTGAACGCCTATCACTCAAACGAATATTGTTGTAAGGTGTGGCGGTCTTAATATTAGAAATAAACTCGTAATTTCCACTTCCACTATGAAATGTCCATTGAGCATCATTATTAGCACCTAATATACCAACTAAATTACTATCACTTTTCAAGTTCGCATAAAAGTAAATTAAATCGTTGGCAGTGAAAGTATATGCGTAATTCAAATAACCATATTGTGCAGTTGCAGTGAACTTTGCAATACCATTCGTTAATGATATATCGGTAGCATTATTATAATAAAACCCATCGGGAACACCATCATTATTATCATCAACTAGTAAATCGCTATTGGAAACGAGATTTTCACTTTCTAAACTTGTAAGCGTATTAAACTTTCCATTGAATAAGTTATCACTCTTGCTAATTAGTTTATTGATATGAGTAGGATAACCTACTTCGTGCCAAATATCTAATTGTTCTTTGATTTCTTCATTGGTTAAATTGGCAAAGGGGATGCCATCATCATTTTTAACACCTTGTCTAATCATATCGCTGACATTGTAAGCACCCATGTAATCGACTTCAATAGGAGTAAAATTGCTTAAAGAATTATCATAAACGCCAATTAGTTGTATGTTAGTAGAAATAAGCGGAGTTCTTACAGCGGATATAAACTCAAAACTATTAGTATTTGGAACTGAAGTATGGGAATTACCGCCATAAAATCGAGTATTATCGTTGCTTGTTTTAACGCGTGCGAAATAGTAAATGGTTTCGCCAATGTCTATATCTAAATCATTTCTTAATATACGCCCGAAATTGGCAGTCGCAGTGAACTTCGCAATACCATTCGTTAATGATATATCGGTAGCATCTTTATATACAAACCCATCGGGAACACCATTGCTATCACTATCAATAAGTAGGTCGCTATTGATAACTAAATTAGTCGGTGTATTACCCGTAATTTTAACTAACTCGCCACTATCATCTTTGATTTCAATATCATTAGTGGCAGTGATTTCACTTTGTAAAGCAAGGTGTTCGACTTCGACAAATGCTGGTGCTAAAACTTCATCGGCTAACTCATCAATCGCACCTTGAACATCATCGCTTTCTAATAGATTTTTAACGGTCTTATCATATTTGACATTTTCGGCATCTTGGGCTTCATATTTTTGACCGATAATCTTTAATTGATAACCCCCAATGTTATCGGTAAATGTGCAGGTCGAACCTATTGTTAAAAACACACTTGCGTTATCGAAAAAGATATATTTATAAGCGTCAACAAGTCCAACGCCAGTGTCGATAGTATCAGTATCAATTTCGCTCGTTGCAGTGTTAATCGCAATTAAAGTAATAATGTCGTATGCTTCTAATGTTTCCTTTGAAATGGTTTGCCCATTAGTTAAGGCGGTGGGTGTCAATAATTCTCTTGTCCAACCGTGAGGAAAACCAGCAACCGCGAGTTCTTCTTTTGTCGCTTTGGTTGCAAGAACATCAAGCAATTTATCTCCTTCGGGATAATTATGAAAAATGTCAAGAACTTCGCGAATCTTATTAACTGTGCTATCAGCATCTCCACCAATAACACCTAACAATCCAAGTAATGTATTCAAATTGGTTTTATCATCTTTTGACATTAAACCTGACGCAGATTGTGTTGCGTTAGGCAAAGTTATTGTAAGGTCACTACCTAATTGTGAGCCATCTTTTGCAAAAAGTTTTAATGTCAAAACACGAGTTGATTCTTCATAATCAAATGTAATGCTCGAACCATAATTAGATTTAATTATATTTCCTTCATTATCGCGCTCGGCTTTTAGAACAGTAATAGTTCCAGCAACTAAATCATCAAATAAACTATCTAATTGTGATTGACTTGCTTTTGCCAAATCTAAATCAGCAAAAATCTCTTTTATGTTTAATAATTTTGTGTCCAATATATCTAAAATATTATCTGACAAACCACCGGTTTCTGAACAAATCGCGCGGTATAATTTTTCTCTAATTTTTTGGGCAGACCAACCTTGAGCAGTAGGATTAAGAGGTAAAGTAGAAGGCGAATTTTTTCTTACGCTTTCTTTCTCTGCATCAGTAATCAGAATATCATCTAAATTTTCTATTGCCATATTTTTACCTCACGATATTATTTGTTTTTCCTATTATTTTTATAATACACTAAAAAATCGCTTATTTCAATATTTCCTTTGCCACTAAAAATAAATTGTATGTATAAAAAATTATTTTCTTTTTGCCGTTTAGAAATCACAGTATTTTCAAAAGTTGTTAGAGAAAAAATATTAAAATCAGTATTATAAAATGTAAGAGAATTTCCTCTTTCGATTTCTTGTAAATCCGATAGAGCCTTATTACCTCTTAATGTTCTATAACCGTATTGAAATAAATTACTATTTTCATCTGTCTTTACATAAAACGATAAAGAAAACATTGTCTTTTCATAAAGTTTATTTCCAAAATCAAGGATGCCACTAATCCACTCCACTTCAACAGGAGAACTTATTGTCAAAGAACAATCAGGTTTTGTGGAGTCGTTTATAAGCAATGAAACATTCGGATTATTTAATTCTGTTTCTTCTAATGTTTTATCTTCTTCAACAATAAACGGTCTTAATTTTAATGTTATATGTCCATCAGTATCTGTTTTTTGTATATATAAATGTCTATTGTCCAATTTTATAGCCAAACCTTTTATAGATGAAGAAGTTTCGTCAGCATAAAATATAACTTTGTTTTCATAAACATCATCAATAACTAATGTATTAAAGATTGTTCCTAAATCTCCATCATCAATTTCGTTATATGCAGATATAATAAGTTCATCAATTTTGCTACCAGATATAGTCTCTATATAATTTATATTATCAGCGGTTATTGTTAAATTTATACCACCAGCAACTTCTTCTATGTCCAAATCTAAACCGTCAATAACCTTAACATATATATCGTCGCTTGAAGTTATATCAAGAGTATCATTATCTTGAATTGAATCAAAAATAGTTGCGCTTACAACAACATCTTCTCCATCAATAGCAATTTCGCCTTCTTTGAAAACATATTCGGTTTTATCGTATGAGGCTTCTTCGAAAGAATATAACCGTTTAGCGTCGTAAAATATAATTCCATCATAAGTATTAATAGCGGAATATAGAGGTATGTCGAGTTCCCATTTTACTATTTCGTATGAAACATTATCTATTTGCGCATTTTCATTAATAGCAACATATCGAGCGTCTGCAACATAAACATTTTTACCTACCACCATATAAAGTCTTTCGTTATCTTCTATGCAAAATATACTTGCGTTGTTTGCAATGTCTTCTTTTAGTTGCTTGTTGATAAAACCGCTTCGCAACTTTAATAATCTTTCATTAGTCAAAACATTACTTGCTATTTCTATGCCTAATAATCCATCTTTTGTAAGCATAACAATATCGTTATAAAAATTAACTATACATTTATTATTAATTGGGGTTTTTGTTATATTTGTTCGATACTCAAAAAAACTTACATTTCCGTTTTCTCCAATAGTTCTTGACCTGATATATAAGCAACTATCATTAACGGCAAAAGTTTTCGTTATATAAAGCATAGTATCAGTAGCAACAGCATACCCATTAATTTCGCTTGCTCCACTACCAACTACTCGATAATTTTTAGATGGAAAATAAGATAATTCATAACTTTGCGAAACATCGTTATTTCCAAGCAAATCATTAGAAACATTATATCTATCAATATGCTTAAAGTCTGGATTGCCCGCCAAAAACACTCTACTTTCACTTCCGAAAGTTGTTCCAAATTTAGTCTTCGCTATAAGATTTTTATTATAACTATTATTAGCAAAACCTATCGTTATTGTTATGGCTGGTTCGTTTTTATAGTTTATTAAATAATTTATAACTTTGGCATTTATGCCTTCTTCTGTATATGATAATTCAAAAAGATTATTAACTGCATCAGATTGTCTGTAAAGATGCAATATATGAAGTTTGAATGAATATTTTTCATAATCTGCGTTAGCGTTTACTGTCATTGTTGTTCCAAACGAATATTTATATCCTTGTTGAAACACTCCGCCACCAGATGTCTTGATTTCTCCTATATGCAAAATTAAATTATAATTACCTGGCGCTAAATGTTCATCATTTATATACTCATTTATTCTTGAAGATGTCGCTTGTGATATGCCGGCATACCATCCTCCGTCTTTTAATCTCGTCGGTATGCTATCAGAAGTATATAGGACTTCAATAACAATAGAAGGCTTACCAGGAACACCAACAGGTCTAATGAATGGATAAGGAGAACTTGAAAAACCTTGCCAATTATTATAAACTCCCGAAACAGCATAATAATTTCCGTAACCAAAATCACCTTCATCCACTGGTTCTGGAATAGTCAAATTGCTATATGTCCTTAATGGATAAACGGTTGTAGTGGCTTTTGTTTTTATTCTTATTTGCGCCTCTAAAATATCTGATGGCAAAGGATGATTTATATTAAACCAATTTATATATGATTTTTTTTGTTCGATTGTTAAATAAGGCTCATCGTATGGTATGGCGACAATGTTGGGATATTCTTTACAAACCTGCACAAATTCTTGTTGTGTTGAAGACCAAAGATATAATGTATCATTTTCGTCTTCACAATAATATGCAGTATCATCCTGAACATCTTCTTCTACTACTGGTAAATCATCAAAAGTATCTACATTAATAGAGTATGGCTCAAAACTTGGTCGTCTTAACACAAAAGAAGTTGGAAAAGAATCAGTTGTAGAAATAACCGTTTGGCTAACAACATAATTACTATTCGCTAATATCCATTTTTGGAATGGTTCTATTTCATAATATCCAAAGTATATATACATAGTAAAAATCTTTTTGTTGGCAGAACTTACTATTTCGCCTGACGAGTTTTTTATTCTATACATAACCTCTATATCAATAGGAAACTTAAAAACCACTTGTTTTTCGCCTATGGCGGTTGAATAACTTGATAAATCTATGTTTTGCAAATATTCAAATATAGTAATATCTTCATTAGAATCATTAGAGATAATAAATTTAAGCGCTTTTGCTTTTGTTATTCCAGCAACTTGACTAATAGGATTTTCAAAGTTTGTGTCTGTGTCCAAAAATTCCCAAATTTCTGTCGCCGTATAACCATCTTTGATTTGTTTTGTTGTAAAATCAAATAAATGAAAACTAACTGTTTCTGTTTCATAATCTATTGGCAATTCATTTTGCACTCCAAGAAAAATAGGTATTTTTTCAATAGAATTGATATTTTTACCATAAAATTCTACATTTACATCGCTTTTACTTAATTCTCCATTTTTAACTGGGTCATAATCAGCCAAAAGATAATACTCATTATATAAATCGTCCGAATCTTTATTAAATAGTTTATATTTTCTTTTATTAGAAAGTAGATTGACATCTTCGAAAAAGTTTTCACCTATTTGAATTGTTGGAACATAAGCATACGGTAAATCATTATAAACTTCGGTTGAACAAAAATCGCTCAAAGATGCTGTATCATAAGGAATTTTATCGTCAATACTATAAACCACAAAAACATTATTATTAATAGCAGATAAAACTAAAATATCATTTACACAAAAAATAAATAAACATTTTTTCTCTTGAACAAAAAAAGGTTGTGTAGAAGCAAAAGAAAATTCTCTGATATTAGTGAAAATATTTTTTAGACCATTGCTATCCGAACCATCTGTGTAATATGAAAAATTGTCATTAATAATATAAATTCTTGACTTGCCATTAATGTCGCCAACTGTAAGCAAAATCTCTAAACCGTTCCATACGAACATCCCGATAATGTTGCCATCTACATTATAAACTTTATCATTAATTAAACCAGGTCTTGTTTTTAATGAATTGGAATCAATTTGAAAATTCTTTCCATTTGTTGCTCTAAAAGACTCAACTTTATCTTTCGGGTTTTCGGTATCTAAACCTCTAAAACCTCCGATGTTAAAAATTTCTCTATCCTTTTGATATGACATATTATTTTTCAGACCATTTTATATTTCTAATCTTTTGCTGTTTAATGACTTTTGGCTTTTTGACTAATTGCAAATAATTAAGAAATTCGCTTTTCGCATACATAGCCATTTGCGGTTCATCTTCTTCGTATGCTTCTCCTTTTACATACTTTGGAATTTCTAATTGAATGTCAGTAGGAATATTTAAGTCATCAAAATCAAAAGTTGCATCTTCGTCATTTGATGTTACATATAAAGGTTTCTTTTCATAGAAGATTTCGATTGTTAGATTTTCTGCCTCTGTGCTTGTGACATATCTATATAAATCAGTAAAAGTTATTTCGTTACCTTCAAATTCAAAATTAGCATTATATAAAGTTGATTTATATGGCGATGATATTCTAACTTTAAGAACATTTTGAAGGTCTGGTATTTGCGCAGAAAGGTCAGCAATACTATTAAAATAATATGTGCTTGTGCCACCTTCTTTGTCAAGCGTTACTTCTTTTTTTGCTCGTGGAAGACCTACTCGTTGGTAATAAAGATTGAGCGCGCGGTTTATGCTATCGTTCATACGAATTAGTTTATCGCGCGTATTGTTATTGTTATAGTATTCTTCCATATCAGAAATATCATAAGTTATGTCTGTATCAACAAACATCAACTTCAGCGCCATTAGTTTTATTTCACCAAGTTTCATACAATGTGAGCCTCCGCTTTCATAAGATGTGCTTTATGCTTAATAATATCAGAGTCTAATCTTGATTGATATTCACGATACGAAATAGGAGTTATATTTACGACAGGTTTATCTTCTTCTTTTGTCCATTGGGGATAAAGTTTTCTAACATTGCTTGCAATAGTTTTTTTATTTCCACCTTTGAAATATGTAATAAATCCCTTTTTGCCTTCGCGCAATAAAGATTTAGATTTTAATTCAACTTCATATAATTGGTCTTGTTTTCTCATATTGTTTTATTCCTTTATTTATTATAACACGAGTTTTTTTATTTGTAAAATAACAAAAACCACCTTTTTTATCGGGTGGTTAGTGTTTTCTTTTTTATTGCAAGATAGCGATTAACCCATACGGGCTACAAGAGCAAAATCAATCGTTGCTTTATCGCAGTCAATTACAATGCCCCCTGCGCTAACAGCCTTGTCTCCACCGATTAGAAGACCAAAATTAGATAGGTCTAATTCATAGAGAGTGCCTGCTGGAACAGCAGAGCCACCATACGATTTTTCATCAAGGAAAATGGTGACATCCGGAATTTTGTATTCATCTGAACCACGAATAACGATTGTTACATCGTCTGTGGTAGCGGTATCAATGTCTGTATTGACGCGCATTAAGAGAATAAGTTTTTCTGGATGTGGAAGTTTGAATCCAAGTTTCCCTTCTGTATCTGCGGAAGCCGAGCCACCCAAATCGCTGGAAACAGTTGTGGTGGAATGTCGGAAGAACCCTGCCGTTTTTAGAGATGCGTAGTTCTCAATATCAGCAAAAGGATAACGGAACGGAATAACAAGGTCGTCATTTGCCGTTTGTGTTAAGAACACGATAGCGGGTGAGATGATGCCAGGTCTATTGACCGGAAGAATTGTTAACGGAATATTTTTTGTTGCCATATCATTTTTCCTCCTTAATTAAAATGAAGTCGGCGGATTAGAAGTCCCAGCATATCTAATCTTGACTTTGTATAATCTTGACGGATAAAGGTTGAAGAAATCGTAATATTCTACGGTTTGATAACCAGTTCCGCCCATAAGGACTTCGGTTGGCGAGATTTCGTAAGAAACAGTGTTCTTGTAAGGAACAACATATTGGATACCATCTTTGGTCTTCCAAATTCCCCATTCGGATTCAACGATGTGAGTCGAAGAATTGCGTGTGGTAATAGAAGCGACATTGTGTCTGCGAATGTCAACAGAATTTACAACACCAACAGAACCACTTCTGAACGCTTCATCGGCAGAAACGCTTGCGAGAACAAGTTTGGAATCGCGAAGAACACTTTCAAACTTTTCACTTACGAATAATTTGAATTCGCTGGGTTCCATATTGTTATTAATAGCGAAAGCCTTGAGAATATCGAGCGCTTGCATAACATTGCCAGTGCCGAGCAGTCCATTAGTGTTAGTGTCTGCCACAGTCAATGCTGTAATTAGGTCAATTTCTTGACCGCTTGGTAGTTGAGCGCACCATTGCGCTAATTCTTTTTCCGCTTCGACTGCCCATTTGTTAACGAGTTTTTTGCGAACTTCGCTGTCTTCTGCGGATAATCTTGACATTAGTTTACCGACTTCGGTTTGTCCCCAGTGGGCATAACGACCTTTGTCGATACTAACGCGTTTTGTTGAGGCTTTGACAAATTCGATTGAGGCTGGTTTTAACTCTGCCTCTTTGAGCGTTGTGAGATGAATTGATAAATCGTGATAAACCGGAATGTCGATTTCACGAGTTTCGAGATTAAATTCTCCTTCATAAGCATCATCACAACTTTGAACGAGAACTGTTTTTGGTAGCCACTCTTGATAAATCTTTGCAGATAGAGCGGGCAAACTGATTTGTGTATTTCCCATAAATTTATTTATGTCCTTTCAATTAATTTTTGTTATAGTAGGCAACCGAGCGATTTAACTTATCGTTAATTTTAGCAAGTTCTTGTCTTGACATAAAAGGAATTTTTTTAGCGAGGCGATTCATCTCTTCTTCAGAATAAATATCGTCTGGCACTTGTGTTCCTTTTTTAGCGCTACCTGAACTTGGTTTTTCAGCGTTTTTGTTATATAGTTCGGCAGTGTTTTGTCCACCAATGCGTTTTACGAATTCGCTATAACTTTCGAATAAATCTGTAAAACTTTTCTTGCCTAACAATTTACCACTCAAATATTCATTAAAATTTTCATCTTTTTGAAGTTTTTGAATATCAATTTCTGGATGTTTAATCTTGAAATCGCTAATTTGTTTGGCTAATTCAAGAACTTGATTTTCTTTCTGCTTATCGCTCTCGCTTTTTGCGCGCGCTTCGGCTTCAAGTTTTTTCTTGGCTTCTTCTTCGGCTTTTGCTTTCGCTTCGGCTTCGGCTTTTGCCAGTGCCTCTTGTTCTTGTTTGGCTTTGGCTTCTTTTTCGGCTTTTTCTTTCGCTTCCCTATCGCGACGCTTTTGTGCTTCTTCGGCGTTTTTCTTTTTTAACGCCTCTTCTGCTTTTTGTTCATCTGTCATCTCTTCTCCGAGATTTTTCTGAACTTCGTCTTTAGGATTGAGTAGCGATTCGATGAAGGCTTTGTCGTCATCGTCTTCTTTGTGACTTTCGTCAACGATGTCTTCAATTTTTTTGTTTTCTTCTAACATTTTTTTCCCCTTTTTGCGCTCGGCGAGCGAATGGATTTTTCCGCGTTCCCTGCGTTCACTATTATTGTAAATGTAAAAAATAAAATAGTCAATACCGTTTTTTTAGCACTAACTATTTATATTTCTAATAAAATTATTTTTCTGGTGGAATTATTTTTTTCGCAACTTCTTTATTTTTTTCGATTTTTTTACTTTCTATATTAGCGAGCATTTCTTTTAAGGCTTGATTTTCTCGGATAATATTATCTACCGTATTAATCTTTTTGGTATATTCTTCCATCGTCTTGTTATATTGTTGTGCCATTTGTTGCATAACTTGTTCGGCTTGTTGAAGTTTGGCTTCCATCTGTTTCATAATGGCAAGCGTTCCTTGTTGCAACTTATGTTTCAATTCAACACGATTTGGGAAATATCCATCAGGAATGAGGTCGATATAATCTGAAATATCAATTTGTCCGCTCTGCACAGATAAGCCAAGAATTTCGGTTAAAGTTGCTTCGCTTAATGCTTGAGAAGGAGATACTTGTAAATCAAACTGAACATCGTCTTTTTGATATTCTGTTCCATTAAATGAATTTTTACCAGTATAGTCACCAATTATTCTGTTGTCATCTTTACCGTGTTCGATTTCTACAAATGGTTCATTATCATAATAGAACTTTGCAAACATAAACATAATTTCAACTTGGTCAACTTTGAAATCATTAAACGCTTGCGCGAGGTCTGTTGTATTTTCTTTTGCGCGCTCCAACAACATTTGCGTTTGTTTTCCGCTTTGACCAGAATAATCTGCTTGTCCGATGGCGACATTAGTTGTGCCTGTGACATTTCTTAATACTCCGAGCAAATTAATCGAATAATTTAGAGCGTCAGAAGGAATGTTGTTTGTAGGTATTTTTCCAAAGACATCGTTCCATCTTTCTCCGACTTGCATATCTAATCCGATTGTTTGTCCATTATCAGCAGTAATTTCTTGTTCACCAAGAACTCCATTGCGATAAACATAACCACCAAGAACAGCGTCGTCTAATCCTTTATCATAAACAGAGAAATGCTTATTTACAGATTTTTGCGTTTCGATATATTCTAAAACGGCAGGTATTCCATAAAAGCAATTATCTCTTTCATCAAATACTAAACTTGCAAATGGATACAATGTAAAAGCAACATCCGGATAGTTCTTTATTTCTTTACCGTCTTGGAGAGAGGTTGAATTAGGCTCTTCTTTCTTTTTTCCATTGTATGTTGGATTTAAGAAAGTTTCTTTTTCCAATATTTCAGTATCTGTTGCTTTTATAAAACACACTTCTCCGTCTTCGTTTCGGAAAAATTTGGTATAAACTGTCACAAATTGTTTTTTGACATCCTCGTCATAAGGCTCTTTTTGCGTTCCCACTGTGTTTAGGTCTGCATCGGCGACAAGTTTGTCTTTTACTTTAGGAAACTGGGCTTCGAGCGCCTCGATTCTTTCACGAGTTGCAAACGCTACCCATTCTTGCTCTTGAATTTCAAGTATTGACGGGTCTGCTACGCGAAAATTTCTAATATCAATCACTTCGGCTTTTAACCTTCCACCGCTCTTGGACATAATGCTTCTTGTATCTTTATCCCAATAGAAATACAAAATGCCAGTTCCTTTTTTGAAAACATCTTTTAGAATCTTTCTATCTTTGCGCTTCATCTTCATTTGATAGTGAAGACGCTTTAGAAACGCTTCGATTTTTCTTGTTGAAAGAGGACTATCGCTATCGACCAAAAAGGCATAGTTATTTCCTAAAATTCCGCTATGTTTTACTTGGGCGATTTGTTTGATGATATTTAGAACGATTTTTGGATACTCGGAAATATCAGCGTCCATATTCCATTGGCGACCTTCATAAAAATTAATGCTTCTTTCAATGTCCTTGAAAAGAGATAGTTGCGTAAGAAAACCGCTTGCGTTCTTAAACTGGTCGCTAATTTTTTGTGCGCTTTTATTTACTTCCGTGTTCTTCATATTCTACTCCGTATTCACCATTTAACCATTTTTTCTTGGCTATATGGGATTTTGCTTTTTTATCTTCTAAAACTTTTTTTAATTTGTCAGAAACATCTTTTTCGGAGGCTTGTGCTTTTGCCAACGCTTTTTTTGCTTCTTCGAGTTCGGCGCGTAAAACATCAACCTCCGCGCGAGAACTATTCAAATCATTAATTAATTTTTCGTAAACATCATTTTTTAATATTTTAGGCATTGTTTTTATATATTCCTTTCCGCAATTTAGTTTTACTTTTACTCTTTTTATTGTAATCCAAAATAGTTGGAAATACAACAGAGGACTTTTTTTTAACCATCGTTTTAGTAGAGTATGTTTGTTTTGCCTGAAAACTACTACACACATAGCAAGCAATCGCCTGCGCCATAATATTGTCGTCATTGTGTCCTGTCGCCGAGTTCATTATATTTTTGGCAGGGTCTTCAAGCAAAAAATATTCAGCCTCAAACCAAAACTCTTTATCTTTAATGGCATCTGGCGTTTCGGTCAGCGTTTTTTTAAGTGTGCTGATAATGGCGGTCTTTGAGCGATTTGTAGTATACCAGCCATACACGCCACGAGGAACTTTCGATATACTATCTGTATTTTCGCGCAAATATAAATTTTTATATCCCTTCGCCACGAGATAATCATAGACGGAATGTGAATAGTTAGTTTCACACGCCACAAGAGCATTGTTATATTTTTTACCAATTTGTATAACTATATCGGCAAGATTTTCTTCGCTTATCGTTTGTTGTCTCCAAACGGCAACGCATTTCTTTTTGATGTTATGCCAAACCGCTATGACATTCCAGTTCTGACCAAGACCAGATGTGTCTACGCCAATGGTATAGTTCGCAACTCTTGTCGTCTGACCGACTATGATGTCATTATGAATGTTTACCCACTCTTGCTTTTCCTCATCAAAAACGACTTTATCTCCATATTCAATTTCTTCGAAAACTTCCGGTTGTTCAAAAACTAAAAGTGGCTCGGCGATGATGCCACTTAAATCCTCGCGCGTAGGCGTGCAAACATTATTATATCCTTCGCGCGTGAGGTCTCCGCCAAATACTCCCATACCGCTGGCAATAAAAGCGACTTCTGGACTTATCGGATATTCTTGGTCGAAAAACAACTCTCTACCTTCAAAGTCGTTGTCGATGGTATATCTTCGCCAATATATCTGCTCTTTTGTGAGGTCATATTTCAGCGCCAACTTTTTCTCATCTTCGGTCATCGTGAAGCCTTTTGGCGTTTTTAGGGCGTATTCTTCGGACAAATACCAGGGTAAAAATATTGGTGTGTAATCATTTTCGCCTCTAACCGACCTATCCCACTCGTCTTTGAAGCGGTTATATCCGTTGGCAGTAGTCTCGTCAATGATAAAAGTTCCTGGCAGTTTTGGAACAGTGGCGTTCAATGACTTATCGAGAATACCACCATTATCATCCCAGAAGGCTTTTTCCGATTTGTGCAAAAAGTTAATCGTTTCACCACGAAATAACTCGCCACCACCAGCCGTGCCAAAGAAGACGCGCGAGCGAAGACCTTGTATCTCGCCAGCGTCGCCATCGAAAAAAATGCGCTCACTGTTAAACTTGCTCGTCATCGGCTTCAACTCTTTGGGCAAACTGTTATATATCATTCGCGCGCGGTCATATATACTACTCGCGCTGGTCTCTTTGTGCGCAACGACGGCGTATGAGGCGTTCTCGTGGCAACACGCCCACCACATTCCGAGAGCCACGCAAAAAGCAGTCGCCCCCTGTTGCCGAGATTTCAATATCCTTATCCGCACCGGCATTTTCAGCGCCATCCGACGCTCCACCTCATCCATCACTATTTTTTGTGCGGTGTTCAGTGTCATTCTTCCGAAAGTTCCGTCTTTTTTACCTATCATCACAAAAGTTTCGATAAATTTGCGTGGATTTTCAATATATGGCGCGAGCGCTTCGACGCTTTTTTCCAGTTCGCCAAGATTTAGAAAGACATTATCAGCCATCTTTGACCTCTGTTTTCGCCATATCTATCTCTACGACCTCGCCTTTTTTTGCGCTAACCTCGCGTATGACCTGTTCAATAGTAATAATCGCGCGCTTTTCTTCTTTCTGACGGAAGCGCGGGTCTATTTTTTCAAGCAGTCGAAAGGCTAAATTGTGGTCTGGCGGAATCGGATTACCTTCTTTATCCGTCGCGCCATCAGTTCCAAGCGCCCTATTCATCACGACATTCATAAGTTTCGCGCACAAAATCTCCATCGCGCTGTCGTATGTATCTTTAACGACACCATCAATTTCAATGGCATTTTGAAACGCGCCGATAGATATGCCAAAATATTTCGCGATATTTTTATCGGTGTATCCTTCGAGTTTGAGGCGGTATATTTCACGCACCCCCCCTCTCAACTTTTCATATTCTCTTTCATAAGCCATTATTTTTTGCCTCTTTTTTTGTTGTAGTATTTTTTGTGGTATTTAGTGTATGTCGAAACGCCAAGCATTTTTCGAGCCAGGGCTTTCGTGTGCTTGTGGGCATAGTAATACTTTTTTTGGCGTTCTGCGTTTGTCATAAGTGTATTATATAACGATGATGAGAGAATAACAACTTTTTGCTCGTAAATTTTTGCGCGATAGGTATGTGGTTATCTTTATTGTCCTCGTGGCAAGGCGCGTCGCTCGCATTATGCCCCCCCCTATGCCCGCTATACGCATAAAAAAGCGCGTAGTCTACCCGCACGAGGCGGTTTTTGGCTCGACCGAAATCGTGTCAAGCGAAAAGTTAAAAAAATTTTATTCAAGAAAATTATTTTAAGACAAGCGAAAAATTGCTCTTTGTTTTTAGCGCCATTATAATATAATTAGCCTATCGAGGTTAGCCAAAACGGCGGAAAAGGAGACATACATAGTATGGAAATCAAAAACAAGGTAGCAGTCGAGAAAGTTCTTAAGACTTTAGTCTTAAAAGAAGTGAGTGTAAAAGCACTTGCAAAGCAAAAAGAGATTATTTCTTACATTGACAACCAAATCACACAATACGGCGCGGAAAAGCACTTTGCTTTTCTCAAACGAGTATTCCACAACCAAAAAGTTAGCGCCACTCAATTCTTTAAGACTTTGAAAAATGTGAAAGCGAACACCGACAAGAAAAACGAGAAAAAAGCGCAGTCTAATAAGACTGAAAGCAAGAAAACAAAGGCGCAGTCTAAAAAGACTGAAAGCAAGAAAAACGAGACAAAAGCGCAGTTTTGGAATAGTCAACCAAAAAGTAGCGAGCGGTCTTCTTTGAAAGACTATGCACAACTTGAAACCGAAATCGCAAAATTAGTCGATGCTTATAATAAGCATTGGTCAAACGAAATCAATGTCGAAGTTGTTATGTCTTATGATTATCGCGTAAAAAAGACAACCACAATTCGCTAAACACTCAAAGAAGTGTTATAAAGGCGGTGTAAAAACCGTCTTTTTTTTGCTATCGTTTGCTTTTTCACAAGCGCGCGGTCTTTTTTGCGTTATACATAGAAAAAAATTCTTGACAACCGAAAATAGACTAAAAAAGTGTGTCAAGCACAAAAACACTTAAAGTGTGTCAAGAATAATTTTATTGCGATGTCAAGAATAAAAATAATTTTAGTGAAGAAAAAAAATTTTTTTCAATGGTGAAAATGCCAAAAATTGTGCTTGACTAACTATTAGTCAATTTTAGCGTTATAAAAGTGCGGAAAGTATAACAATGAGTAGTATGAGATAGGCATTTCTCTATAGTATATATATAGTTGCAATAAAAGCGCTCTCTCTAATATGTGTCAAGAATATTTTTTATATATTTATTTTATTTTTCTCACAATACAAGAAAGTGCTTAACTCATCCTACTCACTTTATCGCTTTTTTACTCTTTTTTGAATGTCAAGCACAAAAACATATACCTAAAATAAACCTATACGCGCGCTCTTTTTTACGCGCTACGAGAAAATCACTAAAATCTTCACTAAAAAAACGAGCAAAAAACACTATTTTTCAACAATTTAACTTCGTTAGAAAACATTTTCAAAATTATTCTTGACATACAATTAGCCAAACTGATAGAATGGTGGTGCAAATGAAAAACCGAAAGGGCGGTGGTAAATGAGAAAAAAGAATAAGTTAAGTTGATACGATACGAAAAAATAAAAAACAAAAAAGGAGAAAAAAATTATGCAAAGAACAAGAATTTTAGGTGGCTACGAAATCTTCGTAGAAGAGAACAAAATTTTACGAGTGGAAAAAGAGGACAAGCAAGTTAAATTTGCTTTTAAGTTTTATCAAAAGCACAAAGAAGAGTTAGATATTTATGAAAACATCGCGGAGTTTGTCAAAGAAGAACAAAACCGAGAAGAGCAAGAGCGCGTAAGTGTTAATCTTAACAACGAAAAAACGAACACTACCGATAGCGCGAAATTAGCGCTTGCCTCTTTGATACTTTTGACAAAGATAAATGGCGAGGTAGATTTTGCGGTAGCAAAGTCGATTATCGAAAATGCTAAAGGCATTATATTAAATCACGACAAACTTTTGAGCGATTTAATAAAACAACAAGAAAAGTTAGAAAGTTTATCAAAAGAAATAGGCGAAATCTTTGGCACTGATAGTGATAACTATCGCGACACACGAAAAAAGGTTGCCGAACAAGAAAAAAATATTAAAGAAAGACAAGACTATTTGCTCAAAAATATTTAATCAAAGAAAAAGGAAAGGAAACAAAAAATTATGGAAAGAAGAGAACTGCTAACTATTCTAAAGACAAAAAAAGAGAAAGGATTCGAGATTTTCAAAAGAGAAAAAAGCGCCGAAATAATTTTACTTGCTAACGAAATTATTGCGAACATCAAAGGCGAAAAACCGACAACGGAAATTTTAGCGCAAGCCGACTTTGAAATACTTGTCAAAATCTTTGAAAAAGTCGAAGAGGCGGTCAAAAAAGGTTTTGAATTCGAGACTTTGAGCGAATTAGATGACAACAAAGATGAATTGCTCAAAAAAGAACACGATAAATTCTTTGAAACCGCACAAAAAATTATTAAAGGCGGTTTTAATCTTTATCTTTGGGGCGATAAGGGAAACGGAAAATCGCATTTTGCGAAAGAAGTGGCAAAGACCGAAAACCGCGAAATATTCGTTCAAAATATGGCGCAAACCGCAATGGACTTTCAAGGTCAAAAAGACATTCAAGGGCGATATTCTTATTCTTTGATAGAATTAGCATACAAAAATGGCGCGGTGTTAGTCCTCGAAGAGATGGACTCATACAACCCAAATGCTTTAATTTATTTGAATTCCGTTTTAGAGCAAGGTTATATCACAACTTTAGAGGGCGAAAAAATAGACCGCCATCCGAACACGATAATAATTGCTTGCGGTAATACCGACTTGTTAACACCATCAATGACATATAGCGAAAGAAACACGATAGATTTAGCAACAGCCGATAGGTTTTTTAGAGTTTATATGCCTAACTTTGAATATCTTAACAAAAAAGTCAGTGGCGAAAATTATGAAATAATCAATGCTAAAATCGAAGAATTACACAAGAAAAAGTCCGTTAGAAACTTTGTTAATCTTAACAAAGCAATTAAATGCGGTTTGAATTTAGACTTTTCAGCCGAATCGCTTTTAACGGAATAATCAAAGAAAAAGGAAAGGAAAAAATAAATTTATGAAAAGAAATAATTTATTGCCAAAAGAGTGGCTCGACAAATGGGGATGTCGAGAAATGACACAAAGAGAAATCGAACTTTTAAGAATTCAAGACCGCGATGATTATGAGTATTATGTTTGCGAAAATTGGTTAAAATATTTAACTAATTATATTAGTTATGACCAAATCGAAAGAGAATTACAAAATTCGATAAATGTAGAATTCGAAATTAAAATCGCAACAAAGCAAAATCAAAGTGTTAAGAAATACAAAAGACCGATAATCAATTACAATTTAGAAAAAGGGCAAAGAGCAGATATTCGCTCGACTTTGAGGAGCGGAATGGCGCGCTATAAAGCAGTCTCTTTTGAAAAAACAATAAAGCGCATATCAAGCCGAAAAATAAACCCATTTTGTTCGTGGAATTATCGAGATAGCGCTAAAGAAAAAATTTATGGACTATTGTCCACACAAAACGATAGCGAAAGAGTTTTTATAAACTTTGTCGCTTGTTCGCGAAATTCAAGCATTACGCGCAAAAATGCAGTAATTTGGTTTATCGACCTCGACTTTGATATGTTCAAAGCAAGAAGAAAAAACTTTTATCCTATCATCAGCCACAATTTAGCGCTTGCTTATTGCTTGTTTATTAATCAAAAAACCGAGCGAGATAGAACAAATGCGCAAACAAGCAATGAAATTGGTGGCATTGAGCATTTATCTAACTTGATATAATCAAGTAGAAAGGAAAAAAATAATTTTATGGAAAAAAATAAAAAATTCACATTAGAGCAAGCCATTGAAGAAATTCAAAAATATCTTTTGAATAGACTACACCGCGAAAGAGAAATTTATTTAACGATACAAAAACCCCCAAAACCGAGTGTTTTGGCTTGGTTTAATACGAGAGATGGGCAGTTATATATAACTGATAATTTAGCGCAGTGGTCAGTAGAATTGCTTTATGTTTTGCCATTACACGAAGAGGTGCATAAAGTATGCTTTGGAATAATCAAAGATTATGAAAATGGCTATCACAATGTATCATTTAGAAAACTCTTTGAGACTATGAGCGGAATGACAACCTATCACGATGAAAAAGTAGGTTGGCAATTTATAGAAAAAGTAGGCGATAAATACATTGAATGGCTAAAAGAAAAGCGCCACATCTTAAATGAAATCTTTGATGTAATCGCCTTAACTGATTTACCGCCTCAAGAAAAAGAAGAGGGCGAAGAGGGCGAAGAGGGCGAGGGCGAAAATAGCGAAAATGGCGCAAATGGCGAAAATAGCGACAATGGCGCAAATAGCGAAAACAAAGCGCGCTCAAAAATGAACAAAGCGCTCGAACAAAATCAAGATAACGACAAATCGCAAGGCGAAGAAAGCGACAATGGCGAAAAAGGCGAAGAGGGCGAAAAATCGCAAAGCGAAACGAAAGGAGGCAAAGGCGAATATCAAGGACAACGCGAAAATGTCGAAGTCAAAGGTGGAAAAAAGAAATTCAAGTTATAACTTGACAAGAAGAAAAAAATTTTATTGAGAAAAAAATAAAGGAGCAACAATTATGAATAATCAAAAAATCAAAAACCTACGAAAAATCAAAGACAACTTTGAACAAGTCAGCAAAGAACTAAAAAATCTTTTAACAACTTTTCAAAAAATAAACGCGGAAGATAAAACTTTTGACTTTGCGCCATTAATTGAAGAGTGCAGTATTGACTTACAAAAATACAAAGATGGAGCGAAAGCGATTAAAATGTCGCTTGAAAAAATTGACACGAAAGGAGCGCAATATGACGCGTAGAAAAAAACCATATACACCACCCACACCATACGATAGTTTTTTAGAAGATAGAAGAAAGAAAATGAGCGCAAAAAATATCTTTATTATATGGCGCGTTTTAACAAATGGCGAAAATGACTTTCGTATTTTTGCGAACACCACAAAGCGAGGGCGCGAGGAAATAATGAAAGTATATAATCATCGGTTAAAAATCAAATACAACATTTTCTCTTTATTCGATACCACAACACCAAAAGGCAAGCGCGAATTTTTAGTTTTTATCGCTAATCAATATGGGCGCGCATTCAAGCACCAAGCAATATGTTTATTCAATATTATGCGCGAAATGGAAAAAGCAGTTTTTCAAAATTATCGTTTGATAAATGTAGAAGAAAATAGGCACATTTAAGAAAGGAGCAAAACAATGTTAGAAACTACAAGGCGCATAAAAAAATTACAAGCCGAAAAAAAAATAATAGAAGAAAAATTATTTTTAGAGCCAAATTCCACTCATCTTCAAAACAAGTTGGCATTTATTAAATTCTCGATTAGCACAGCCAAAGCCCAAAAAGAACAAGCCTTACGAAATTATCAAAAACAATACAAAGAAACTAAAAGAAAGGACAAAGAATATATGAAACTAAAAAAACAACGCGAGAATAGTGGGCGCGCGCGCAAAGTATATTATGTTGAAACGGACAACGCGCACGATAAAAAATTCAAGAATGTCGCGGAACTACTTGAACATTACGCGCGAGAGCCTAACGCGCGCTATTATATGGTTATCAAATATAGCGGAAATAAAATCATTAATGGTATAAAAGCGCGCCAAAAAGAACTAACACAACAAGATATATTAATGCTTGAATAACCAAATGCAAAAACCTAAAGAGAGCGCCTAACCAATGGCGCTTTTTTATTATCCTAATTTATCCAAAAATTTTTTTATACTGACCAACCAGAAACGGCGGGATTCTATCCAATCAAAAAAAGAAAAAAAAAACACAATAAATTTTTTTGTTCAATATGGAGGGAACTTGGCGTTGAGACTTCCTACTATCGTTCCTACTGTCGCCTGGACTTCCTGTCCATCAATCAAAAAAAAAAAAAAAAAACACAATAAATTTTTTGTTCACTTCTCTCCGCCGCCGCCTTCCTCGCCTTCAATCAAAAAAAAATTGTTCACTTCTCCGCGACGACGGATTTCTGTCCAATAAAATAAAAATTTTTTTGTTCTCTCCATCGGTCTTCCTGTCCACACGGAGTGTAGTCCTGTCCAAACGACGAAGGGCTTCCTGTCCAATCAATCCAAAAAAAAAAAAAAAAACATAATAAATTTTTTTATTCAATCCGTCGAAAACTTAATAGCGCGCACACGCCCGCACGCCCACACACACGCACGCACGCACACACGCACAAAGGGGTAGGTGTATATGGCATTTGTTGTTTTCGAAAAATCGAGAGGGGGGTGGTGTATATGGAATTTTGTTTTCTTAATAGCACACACGCACATACGCGCACGCACGCACGATTACCTTATATAATATACGCGCGCGCGCGAGAGAGGGGGTAGGTGTATATGGCACCTGTTGTTTTCGAAAAATCAAGAAATACTATTGACTATAAAATAAAGGCGTTATATAATAATGGTGCGACAACCAGAACGAGAATATAGGGCTTCAAAAACGGTTGTCGCAAAATCGAATAAGAAGCCCTTTAATATTCAGAAAGGAGAAAAAAATATGGAAGAAAAAAAATTGTTGTATGCACCATTAGACTTGGACTTAATAGGAGACTTGGCAGATGTTTATGAACGAGCAAAGAATTCTATTAAATACCTAACTGACTTTTGTGGAAGTATTGAGGCGCGACTAAAAAAAGGCGAAAAGATACCGCGATTATTATTAGTAGAGGGAAACCGCACGCGCTACATTACTGACATCGGTATTAAAGTGCTTGAGAAAAATTTAGGCGAAAAACTTTATACAAAAAAAGTTATCGGCATTACCGAACTTGAAAATTTAGTTGGCAAAGACAAAATGGAAGAATTCGCCGAACTTGGTGTCATTGATTACAAAAACGGCTCGCCAAAAGTTATTATTCAAAATAAATAATTGAAAGGAACAATTATGAGCAAAAAAACAATAATTAAAATGTCGCGTAGATTAGCCGAAAGATTATTACGAAAAGTAGGCACTAATTTTATAACAACAACGGACGAGGTTTTAGAAACGATAACCGAAGTTGAAACAAGCAAAGAATTAGTTGACGATTGGAAAGTCAAAGCAATCTATTATAAAGGCGCGTATATGACAATCGCCGACAAGGAGGATTGAAGATGCATAAGGAGAATAAAATATGATTACATTTACTGAATTGCTAGAACGAGCCAAGAGCGAACTAATCGCTATTCATACGCCAACTGAAGAACAAGCCATAGCATTATTAAAAGCACTTGATGAAAAAGGGTATGAGTGGAATAGTGAAAAAAAACTAACAACCAGAACAAACTATGAAGATTTTAGAGAATTTACTTGCTATAATTTTCAACTAAATAACAAAATTATGTATGGTTCATTGAAATTTCATCAAGAACACGATTACACAATTATTAAGTTCAAGGACATTGACTTTTTCAAGAAGGAGGATTAAAAAATGAAAGTCAATTACAAAGACGACGCGCCAAAAGTTATTATTAAAAATAAATAATTGAAAGGAGAAAAATTATGAAATTCAATTATAAAATTACACAAAACGAAAATTCGATTACGCTGTTGTTGTTGCCAGTGATATTCTATTCAAGCACATTCCTCTTTGAAAAATACGGAGATGGAGACAAAGGTTATAACTTTGCGACT
>LSQX01246645.1_pt1 | contig 50654 bp, 46 predicted proteins | sample 654561 | NCBI WGS metagenome assembly LSQX01 (sample SAMN04489861, study PRJNA283612) | anaerobic digester metagenome | isolation source: 4 biogas reactors fed with cattle manure at either 37C or 55C with and... | place: Denmark: Kongens Lyngby | collected 2014
GAGATACTTAGAGAGCGACTGGAAAGAGAATACGACCTGAGTCTATTGGCTACAGCTCCTAGCGTTATTTATAAAATCGTTCTCAACGATAACATAGAACTATATGTATCAAATCCGACCCACTGGCCTTTTTCCCAAAAAATTAGTCAGGTCTTAGAACCTTTTGTTAAAGCGTCGATTATGGTTCCCAATGAATATGTAGGAGCGGTTATGGAGCTGTGCCAGGATAAGCGCGGTATTTTTGTAAACATGGAGTATCTGAGTACCCAGAGAGTTATGATCACCTATAAGCTGCCCCTGGCTGAGATTCTCTATGATTTCTTCGATGCATTGAAGTCAAGAACCCGTGGATATGCTTCCCTTGACTATGAACTCATTGGTTATGAAACTGCTGATCTAGTCAAACTGGACATTATGCTGAACGGGGAAATTGTGGACGCTCTCAGCATGATAGTTCACAGTGATAGGGCTTATTACCGGGCCCGTAATGTAACTGATAAACTGCGCCGTATAATTCCCCGGCAGATGTATGAGGTAGCGATTCAAGCCAGTATAGGCAGCAAAATTATTGCCCGTGAAACCATTAAAGCCATGCGTAAAGATGTTTTGGCCAAATGCTACGGTGGGGACATCACCCGTAAGAAAAAATTATTGGAAAAGCAAAAGGAAGGTAAAAAGCGCATGAAGCAGATCGGCCGCGTGGAAGTTCCTAAAGATGCTTTTCTTACGGTATTGCAGGTAAGCGATGATTAACCATGGTAATTATAGAGGGATATATATTCATATCCCCTTTTGCATAGCTAAATGTGGCTACTGCGATTTTTATTCCGTGCCCATTGGCAGAAGCATGGACTGGCAGGAGCAGTATTTACGGGGGCTAGTTGCTGAAATGGAGCAGCGGGCCTCTTTTTATGATGGTCAGCGGATTATTACCATATATATAGGAGGAGGAACTCCCAGTCTCCTTACTTCTGAACAAATTGACCGGCTGTTAAATAAATTGGCCGCAACTTTTACCTTGAGCAGTGATATTGAAATCACTATAGAAGCTAATCCGGCCACGGTTAATGAGAAGTATTTGCAAGAATGCCGTCAGGCCGGGGTCAACCGCTTGTCCCTGGGAGTACAGAGCTTCATAGACCGGGAACTGTGCCTTTTGGGCCGTTTGCATTCAACCCAGGACAGTAAGGAGGCCATAAGGGCTGCCCGGGCAGCGGGGTTTACCAATTTAAATCTGGATTTAATTTATGGTATTCCTGGACAAACTACAGATGATTGGACAGCAAACCTGTGCCAAGCCATGGCCGCAGCTCCAGAGCATTTATCGCTGTATTTATTGCAATTAGAACCCCATACTCCCATGGGCCGGTGGGTTGATGAGGGGAAGCTGTTTATGTTGGAAGAGGAGCAGGAGTACCAGCTCTACCAGATTAGCCGGGAGTTCCTTAGCCATCATGGTTACCAGCAGTATGAGATTTCCAACTTTGCCCGGCCGGGAAAGGAATGCCGGCATAATCTCCATTACTGGCACAGTGCCGAATATATAGGTCTGGGAGCTGGAGCTGTCTCCTTCATAAACCGAATTCGCCAGCAAAATGCTCAATTAGATAGCTATTTGCAGACATCAGACGATTATCAACCCAACTTTTGGCAGGGAGAAATTTTGGAGAGCATGAGCGAGCGCCAGCGCTGGATAGATGCTGTAGTTATGGGACTCCGTACCACTCAAGGCATTAATATGGATGATTTTAAGAGGCGTTTTGGGGTGGATTTGCACCAGGAATATGACCAGGTCATAAACGAGCTTATGGCAGGAGGCTTCATAATTATTAAGGATGGGTATTTACGTCTGGCACCGTCTGCGTATTTCATTTCCAACCAGGTTTTATGCCGGTTTATGGCTTAATTCCAAACCTTGACAAAGAATATAGCAGGTGATATTTTTTAATAAAATGAGTTAGCACTCGACGGCAATGAGTGCTAACAGAGGTGATATACATGACTCTTGATGAAAGAAAACGCAAAATCCTCCAATCTATCATTAAGGATTATGTAGCAACCGCGGAACCCGTCGGTTCAAGAGCTGTGGTACGCAAACATGACTTGAAAATATCTGCTGCAACTGTTCGCAATGAAATGGCGGATTTGGAAGAGATGGGCTATTTGGAGCAGCCTCATACTTCAGCGGGACGCATACCTTCTGAACAGGGATTTCGCTATTATGTTGACTGTATGATGGAAAATGAAGGCCTACCAGAAGAGCAGCTGGAAGACCTGAAGCAAGCCATAACCGAACATGTGCGTGATCTGGATCAGGTAATAGCTCATGTAGCTCAGTTTCTATCCCAGATAACTCGCTATACTGCTTTTATTGTAGTGCCCTCAATTCACGCTAGTCAGTTTCGTTATCTGCAATTGATTCATTTAAACCCAGGGGAGGCCTTGGTGCTGCTGGTAACAAATTTGGGACTCATAATGCACCGGCGCATAGACATCCCGCCCAACATCACCGAGGAGGACTTAGAGAGCATAGGAAAATTGTTCAACCAAGTATTTGCCCGTCGACGCTTAGATGCATTGCGTCGTACAGATCTGCAGGCCTTAAAGGAAGAACTTCATCAAAGACGCAGAGTTATAGATAATGCCTTGGATGCTATAGATCTGCTCCTGCAAGACTCCCATGAAGAACGGGTAGTAATCAGTGGGGTCTTGAACATGCTCAACGAGCCGGAATTCAAGGATTTAGAAAAGCTGCGCCGTTTTCTCCACCTTTTAGAAGAAGAAGGGGCTATTAAAAATAACCTGCCTCAGGGTGTTGGCGAAAATGTTAATATAAGCATTGGCAGTGAGAATTCCGAGGAAATGAAAGACATGAGTGTAGTTATCGCCGGTTACAGGTCTTTTGGCGAAATGGGTAAAATTGGGGTTATTGGGCCGGTGCGCATGGAATATTGGCGCGCAGCGGGCACAGTGGAAGCAGTTCGCAATATCATTAAAGAAATGTTTCAGTAGCATAGTATAGTACTGCGGGCGGAGGAATGTATGACAGATAAGTCGGTGAATAGTAGTCAGCAAAGCGAGGATAGGTTTCAAACCTTGTTGAATAATGCCAATGCTGCCCGGGTAATATCTCAGGCGATTGAAGGCACTATTGGACCACGTGGCCTGGACGTCATGATGGTGGACCGCTTTGGTGATGTGGTTATCACCAATGATGGGGTCACTATATTAAATCTTATGGAAGTCAGTCATCCTGCCGCGCAGATGATTATTAATTCGGCTCGTTCTCAGCAGAAGGAAGTAGGGGACGGCACCACCACTACTACTATATTGGCAGGAGCTATGATTGCCGAAGGGGCGGCCCAAGTATTAAAGGGAGTTCCTGTCATCAGAATTGTGGAGGGAATTCGCCGGGGAGTTGCTGCATGTTATCAATGGATTGAAGAAATCGCCCGTCCCATAAATAGAATAGATGACCCTGAACTGGCTTCCATTGCCAGGATAGCTGGGCGAGGGGAAAGCGAACTGGCATTGCAAGTGATTGAGGCAGCCAAAATATTAGGCCAAGAGAGGCTCCTTGATCCTGATTATTGTTTTGCGGATACGATCTTATCCCGAGAGGCAGTTAATAATCAGGTTTTTAAGGGAGTAGTCATAAACAAACATCCTATTAATCGCGAGATGCCACGCCAGCTGCAGGATGTGGGTATTCTGGTGGTGGATGATGCCCTGGCCCCCGAAGAAGTAAATATGGAAGCCCTGAAAACCGAAGCAGGGTTTCAATATTATAGAAAGACCCGGGAAGCTTATCACCACAATCTGGCGCGTCTCAGCCAAATGGGAGTAAATCTTATCATCGTTGACCGCAGTGTTGATGATACTGCGGAAGAAATATTGACTGATGCCAACATAACTGTTTTGCAGCGAGTTTCTTCCCGGGAGATTGAACGGTTATGCCGGCATACCGGGGCCCGCAAAATTAAACGCAGCGCTCTGAATCGTGACCCCGACCACCTGAAAGCTTATCTGGGCTGGGCCGAACGGGTGGTAGTAGATGATAAGATGGAATGCACCATGGTTTTCAATGGAGAAGGAGAAAGCCAGGTAACTGTCCTGGTTGGGGCGGCTACTACAGAAGTAGTAGATGAACGGGAACGTATGGCTCGGGATGCGGCAGCAGCTGTACAGGCAGCCTTAAAAGCTGGTATTGTGCCCGGTGGCGGAGCAGTGGAAATATGGCTGGCCTCCCGGCTGGAAGACTTAGCTCGCCAGCAGGAAGGCATGATATCATACGGAATAATGTGCGTGAAAGAAGCCCTGATTAAGACTTTCCTATGCATGGCCTCCAATGCCGGCTTCAACCCACTGGAAAAACTGGGTGATGTTACCACCGGGCAGCGCCGGCAGCAATCCCACAGTATTTCCTTTGATGTGGATTCAGGTCAACTAGTAGATATGCTGGAATCAGGAATTGTTGATCCTGCTCAGGTAAAACAGCATGCAATTCAGGCGGCTGGCGAGGTGGCTGCTGCTATTTTACGGATTGAGACTGTGATCAAAATGCGAAGTGAAAGTACAGACCATCGGCAGATGGTTGAATAGAGGTGAAAGCAGTGGAAGAAAAGGATTATACAGAAACAGCTGATGCTACGAATTCCCAAGAGACCGCAACGGAAGAGGGAACCCAACCAACGGAATCTGACAACTCACCACCAGAGGCTGGGGTAGAAGAAAACAGTTTACAGGAAGAAATAAATCGCTTAAAAGAGGAATGTGCTTCGTATTATGACCAGTACCTGCGTTCTCTGGCCGAGGTGGAAAACATACGCAAGCGGTCTCTGCGTGAAAAGGAGGAATACGTAAAATTCGCGGCAGTGCCAGTAATAAAAAAGGTCTTACTGGTAATGGATGATTTGGAGAGGGCTTTGACCATGTCGGAATCCAATCAGGATTTTGAAGGTCTCTACAAAGGTTTACAGATGATTGCCAAACGCATGGAGGACCTTATTAAGGAAGAAGGTGTAGAGGCCATTGAGGCAGTTGGCAAGCCTTTTGACCCTCAGTTTCATCAACCTCTGATGGTGGAAGCCAGCAGTGATCATCCAGAAAACACCGTTATTGAGGAATTGCAAAAAGGATATATATTGCACGGAAGGGTCATTCGACCCAGCTTGGTAAAAGTAAGCAGTCAATAGTTAATATACATTGGGATTAATCATGGAGGTGTTGAAATATGGGCAAAGTTGTCGGCATCGATCTGGGTACAACTAACTCATGTATAGCAGTAATGGAAGGCAAAGACGCAGTGGTTATATCCAATGCTGAAGGTGAGCGTATTACCCCATCTGTAGTAGGTTTTTCCAAATCCGGAGAAAGACTGTTAGGCAGAATTGCTAAACGTCAGGCTATTACCAATCCAGAACGGACCGTTCTTTCTATTAAAAGACAGATGGGTACTGACTATCGTGTCGATATTGATGGTAAAAAATATACCCCCCAAGAAATTTCGGCTATGATTTTGCAAAAACTAAAAACCGATGCCGAAGCTTACTTAGGTCATGCCATAACCCAGGCGGTTATTACGGTTCCAGCCTATTTCACCGATTCCCAGCGTCAGGCCACCAAAGATGCTGGAAAAATTGCGGGGCTCGAAGTACTGCGCATAATAAATGAGCCTACTGCTGCCGCTCTGGCTTACGGTTTAGATAAGGACCAGAATCAAACCATACTGGTCTTTGATTTGGGCGGCGGGACCTTTGATGTGTCCATTTTGGAAATTGGTGATGGAGTTTTTGAGGTCAAAGCTACCAGTGGAAACAACAAGCTGGGCGGCGATGATTTTGATGATCGCATCATCAACTGGCTGGTAGAGGAATTCAAAAAGGATAATGGCATAGACTTAAGAAATGACAAAATGGCTATGCACCGGCTTAAAGAGGCAGCGGAGAAAGCGAAACATGAGTTATCAGGGGTGCTGACAACTGATATTAATATTCCTTACATTACCGCTACTCAAGAAGGACCTCTGCATTTAGAGCGCACTTTAACCCGGGCCAAATTCAATGAAATGACAGCTGATTTAGTGGAAAAAACCATGGGACCAACACGGCAAGCCTTAAAAGATGCTGGCTTAAAGCCTGCTGATATTGATAAAGTTATACTGGTAGGTGGTTCTACCCGCATTCCGGCCGTTCAGGAGGCTATTAAGGATTATTTAGGCAAGGAACCCTTCAAGGGCATCAACCCCGACGAAGTAGTAGCAGTAGGTGCAGCTATCCAAGGCGCTGTTTTGGCTGGGGATGTAACTGATGTGGTACTGTTGGATGTGACGCCTTTGTCCTTGGGTATCGAAACTCTGGGAGGAGTATTTACCCGTATCATTGAGCGCAATACTACCATTCCTACCTCCAAGAGTCAGCTATTTACCACCGCAGCAGATAACCAGACTTCAGTTGATGTCCACGTACTACAGGGTGAACGTAAAATGGCCAGCAACAATGTGACTTTAGGGCGCTTTCAGCTAACAGGTATACCTCCGGCTCCCCGGGGGGTACCTCAGATAGAGGTCAAGTTTGATATAGATGTAAACGGTATCGTGCATGTTTCTGCTAAAGATATGGCTACTAATAAAGAGCAGACCATTACGATTACTTCGTCATCAGGTCTGAGCGATGAAGAAATCGAACGTATGGTGCGTGATGCTGAGCAATATGCCGAAGAGGACGAACGCCGGCTAAAAGAAGTTGAGGCCCGCAATACAGCAGACACCATGATTTATCAGGCTGATAAAACACTCAAGGACTTTGCTGATAAGATTGATGATGAAGCCAAACAGAAGATTGAACAAGCTAAAGAAGAGCTGGAGGAAGCCCTTAAAGGCGACGACATAGACTTGATTACTGCGAAAACTCAGGCCCTGACAGAAGCTGTATATGAGGTGTCCGCTAAGATGTATGAGGACGCTAAACCTCAGGATGCTGCAGATGATGTGGTGGATGCTGAATATAATATTCCTGAGGATGATTAAAAAAGCGCCCCAATATAGCCGAAATGAAATATAATGTACGGGAGGGGTGCCTAGGACCCGGAAGCCTTGGTTTCCGGGTTCACCCTGTTTAATCTGGAAGGTGGAATAACATGTCTAAACGTGATCTTTACGAAGTATTAGGTTTATCCCGGGATGCCAGCGCTGAAGAAATAAAAAAAGCTTACCGGCAGTTGGCTCGCAAATACCACCCAGATGTGAATCGTGAAGATCCTAACGCCAGTGAAAAGTTCAAGGAGATTTCAGAAGCTTATGAAATACTCAGTGATCCTCAGAAACGAGCAGCCTACGATCGCTTTGGCCATGATGCTTTTGACCCAACCCGAGGCGCAGGCGGCTTCAATGGTGGTTTTGGTGGATTTGGTTTCGACGATCTAGGAGGCGGATTTGGCGATTTATTCGATATGATTTTCGGTACGGGAGCCGGTAGAGGCCGTCAGCGCACCGGGCCGCAAAGAGGAGCCGATCGGGAAATTCGTATGGAAATCAACTTTGAGGATGCGCTGTTTGGAGTAGAAAGGGATATACAGATTTCTCGAGTTGAAAAATGCGAACATTGTAAGGGAACGGGAGCTCAGCCAGGTTCCTCGGCAACTACTTGTCCCACCTGCCAAGGCAGTGGTCAGGTTCGCAATGTCCAGTCTACACCCTTTGGCAGATTTGAGACCATTCGTACCTGTAGCCGTTGCCAGGGAGAAGGTAAAATTATCGAGAAACCGTGCGGCAAATGCCGTGGTACTGGAAAGACGAAAAAGACGCGAACCTTAAATATCAGAATTCCAGCGGGAGTGGATACCGGGTCGCGAATTCGCCTGCAGGGTGAAGGTGAACAAGGGCTAAGAGGCGGACCGCCCGGGGATTTATATATAACTCTAATAGTACGCGAACATCCTAAATTTAAACGGGATGGGACCACTTTGATAACTGAACTGAAAATAGATTTCGTACAGGCAGCTTTGGGAGATACAGTTGAGTTGGAACTGCCTGGGGGAACTATGCATGAACTTCACATTCCTGAAGGAACTCAGCCAGGGGATGTTATCACGGTTCGCGGCAAAGGAGTTTCTCACCTGCATAGCCAGCGGCAGGGTGACTTAAAAGTAATCATCCAAGTCAGCATACCCAAAAAACTGAGCAAACGGCAAAGAGAAATATTAAATAGCTTCCATGAAGAGGAAGATAAACCTAATAAGAAGGGTATATTTGAAAAATTTAAGGACGCTATGGGCTAGAAGGGTGCAGCATATGAAATGGAAAGAAGTCTCCGTTCTCACACACGGTATTTGTTTAGAGGCAGTTGCGGGCGTTTTTCACCAGTTGGGTTCAGGTGGTGTGGTAGTAGAAGATCCTCAGGCCGCCCGGCAGTATGTCAGTAGAGGTAATTGGAACCCCGAAAGCGTATCCGCTGACATTTTAAGTCATGAGTTTGTGGTAGTTAAAGCTTATTTTCAAGACCATCGCCAGGTAATGGAAGAAGTGAAGCACCACCTTAAAAGAATAGAAGAGCAATTTGACTGCCAGTGCAAGGTGTTTGTAAACCAGGTTAATGATGATGATTGGGAAGAGTCTTGGAAAAAATATTACCATACCTTCAAAGTGGGGCAGCGTCTGGTCATAAAGCCCTCCTGGGAATCCTATGAACCTTCCCCCGAAGAAGTTGTAGTCAATATTGACCCGGGGATGGCTTTTGGTACTGGTATTCATGCTTCTACTAGGTTTTGCCTAACCTTCATCGAACAGTATATAAAAGGTGGAGAAGAAGTAGTAGATGCTGGATGTGGTTCAGGCATTCTGTCTATTGCGGCAGCCAAGTTAGGAGTTAACAGAGTGCTGGCCATGGACATAGATGAACTGGCCGTACGCATCGCCCGGGATAATGTTAGATTAAACGGTCTGCAGGATGTAATTGAAGTACAGGAAGGGGACATCGTCACCGCCCTGAATGACTTTTCTCCCCAGATTATTTTCGCCAACATAACGGCCGAAGTAGTGGCTAATTTAATTCCCATTGCTGCTCAGGTACTTCCTCCGGGAGGATTGATTTTTGGATCTGGAATTGTGGACAGTCGTTGGCCAGGAGTTAAAAAACGCTTAGATAACCATGGCTTTGTAATAGAACACATACTTACCGATGTGGATTGGGTAGGAGTAGCTGCCCGCAAACTATAGGTGGTGCGAAAGGAGTGACATTTTTGCACCGCTTTTTCGTCAATTCTAAGGATATTGAAGATCAGCAAGTTTGGTTTTCTCCCGCTGAATCTCGCCATATTGAAAGAGTATTGCGACTACGCGGAGGAGACATGGTATTAGTCTTTGATGGCAGCGGATGGGAGTATCAGGTAGAACTGTTGGGGCGAGCCTCTTCCGGAGGCATGGTGGGACAAATAGTCGGTAAGGAATACCTAGACCGGGAGGTCCCTTTCAAATTATCATTGGTTCAGGGAATAGCTAAAGGTGAAAAAATGGATACTATCATTCAAAAGGCAGTTGAAGTAGGAATTGACAGTATCCATCCCCTTTTGACTGAGCGTACGGTGGTTAAACTAGAGGGATCCAAAACTAAGCAGCGACAGGAACGTTGGCAAACCATTTCCCAGCAGGCTTGTAAGCAATGTGGCCGTAACCGGATTCCAGTAGTTTATCCACCTACGGATCTGGTGTCGTTTCTTGAGCAGCATCAGGAACAACCCGTCTTGATGCTGTATGAGTCTGAACAGGACTACACTTTAAGGCAGGTAATACGAGATCATCTGCTTCCCTGTGATAAACAGCCCTGGTACCTTCTGGTAGGTCCAGAGGGAGGATTCTCCGCTGCCGAAGTGTCCTTAGCTCAGGAAAAAGGTGCCGTACCGGTTGGGTTGGGACCACGTATCTTGAGGACTGAAACCGCGGGCTTACTGGCGGCCGGTATTATTCTATACGAGTTGGGAGACTTAGGATAGGGTTTTGAGTATGGAGGTGCATATGAAAACGGTAGCCTTTCATACCCTGGGATGCAAGGTTAACCAGGTGGAAACTGAACAAATTAAAGATGAATTGATCTCCAACGGCTACCAAGTGATCGATTTTTCCCAACCAGCTGATTTATATATTATTAATACCTGTACAGTGACTCATGTGAGTGATCGGAAATCACGGGCGGTGATCAGGCGGGCCCTGAAAAACAATCCTGAAGCTACTGTTGTGGTGACAGGCTGTATGGCTGAACTGGAAGCCGAGAAAATAGCTGAGATGAAAGGAGTCAATTATGTAGTGGGCAACCGGGACAAACACCGGATAGCCCAAATCATTGACTCTGGGAACAAAGGAAATAAAGATACCTTGATCATACGGGAACCCATCGATAGCCGGGAATCACTGGCACCAGTTTTTTGTCATAACCATCATGAGCGAACTCGGGCTTTTGTAAAGATTCAGGACGGGTGCCAGAGTTTTTGCACGTATTGTATAGTTCCCTATACTCGCGGTCCGGTAAGGAGTAAAGAGCCTGAGGATGTGGTGCAGGAGATTAAACAGTTGGTGAATTTAGGCTACCGTGAAGTGGTTTTAACCGGTATTCATACGGGACAGTATGGCCGTTCTATGCCCGGCTGGAGCTTGGACCGATTACTGGAGAAAATACTGGAATCAGTACCGGGAGACTATAGAATACGACTTAGTTCCATTGAATTAGGAGAAATCAGCGACCGGTTAATTGAATTGATGCAAAATGAGTCTAGATTGTGCCGGCATTTGCACATTCCGCTTCAGAGTGGAAGTGATGCGGTTCTGAGGAGGATGAGGCGCCACTACAGTCGTGAAGAATATCGAAGCCGGGTTTTGGAAATCGCTGGGCTGGTACCGGGAATAGGGCTGGTAGCTGACGTTATGGTCGGGTTTCCGGGGGAAACTGAAGGTGACTTTGATTTCACCGTAGAACTGATTCAAAACCTGCCCCTGTTGGATTTGCATGTTTTTAAGTATTCACCTCGGCCGGGAACACCAGCCGCATCTTTCCCGGAGCAGGTTGAGCAAAAAATTAAAGCCGAGCGGAGTAAGGTATTGTTGGATATAGCCCGGCAAAAACATAAAGCATTTATCGAAGGACTGATCGGTCAAAACCTAACCGTTTTGGTGGAAGAATGTCATTCAGGCAAATGCAATGGATTCAGTGATAATTATATTAATATTGAGTTTTCCTCACCCCATGATATGTGCGGTCTATTTGTTGAGGTAGTTTTAGAAGGAGTATATCGTAACCGTGCAGTAGCAAGTTTTTGAGGCCATGAGGAATTAGAAAGGGGAAAATCGTGGGTACAAAGGATATTGGACGCAAACTTCAACAAGCGCGTGAGGAGGCTGGTTTGAGCCAGGAACAACTGGCTAGTATGCTGGGCTGTGCGCAATCTACGCTTTCTAATTACGAAAAAGGTAAGCGCAGGCTCTATCTTACGCAGTTGGAAAAGATTGCCGAAATACTCAACCGGCCTATTGAGTACTTTTTAGAAACCAGTAGCACTAACAACAACCACAGGACGAAGCCGTTTAACTATGACTATGAAACTACAGAGGGACCTGAACTGTTGCAGATAGTCAATGCCTTGTACGAGTTGCCCCAGGAGCAGAGGCGGTCAGTAATGGACTACATAATCTGGCAAAAATCACGTCAGGCGCATCAAGAAGGATAAGGGGGGAAGAGAATGTTTCGCGATACCATCTCAAAACAGGATAGAGAATTAGTGTTTTTTACCCGGGATTTAGTTACTAAGCATATCGCACCCCGTGCTTTGGAATACGATGCTCATGGTAACGATTCTTTTGACAGTTCAGCCCTAGATATCCTGGCCGAGCATAATTTACTGGCTCCTATAATATCACCTGAGTATGGCGGACGGGGTTTAAGTACTCTAGTTACTGCCATGATAATGGAAGAAATAGCTGCCGGATGTGCAGGTGTTGCTGCATCAGTTGCGGCTAATATTCATGCCATCTGTCCTCTACTGGTGGCCGGTACTGAAGAGCAAATGCGCCAGTATTTACCTTTAATGACTGCTCCTAAAACCAGTTTGGGAGCTATAGCTATTATGGAGAACGGCTTTAATCTGGATATTTTGTTACAGACGGAAGAGGTAAATATATGCGGTTCTTCATTGAAAGCCAAATCAGGTAACCAAGAAGATATGATAATTAACGGCAGCAAGGATTATGTTATGAATGCTGCTGCCGCCAATTTTATAACTACTATGATAGAGTATGATAATGACAGTGAACCTATATCGTCTCGGTTTCAATTATTGATTATTCCCATGGACACTCCAGGAATCAAACTTGATGAGCCACGTCGTAAATTGGGCCTTCGTTACTGTAGTACCTCTGCAATCCACTTTCAGGAACTCAAGGCTGAGCCCCAGTTCATGATCGGCTCCCCGGGAACTGGCATGCAAATATTCGCAGAGTGTTTGTATAGAACGGTTCCTTTCATTGGCGCCATATGTGTAGGGGTCGCCAGGGCTGCTTACCAGCATGCTTTGGAAGTATCCAAAGAACGCAGAATTTCGGGACATCCGGTCTTTCAAGAGAGCACGGTAAGTCACAGCCTAGTTAATATGGCTAGTAAGCTTAATGCTGCCCGGCTCAGTGTTCACCATGCTTGCTGGAGAATTGATCAAGGCCATGATTATACCCTGACGTCACCACAGGCTAAACTAGTTTCTAGCCAAGCGGCTCAGGATATCACTTCCCGGGCTATGGAAATAGTCGGTAGCCAGGCCTATGTAAACGGCAACAAGGCTGAAAAATACCTCCGTGATGCCAAGATGCTGTCCATTGTGGATGGAAGTGAGCAGTTCCACCGGTATTTGCTGGCTTCGCAATTATAGACGTAAAGGAAGGAGACGTGCTATGACTTTATCCGTGTTAAGTGACAGTGACCGCCAACTAGTAATGGAAGTCAGAGAGCTTGCTTCTACCCACATTGCCGAACGGGGAGCTCAATTGGACTTAATAGGTGATAGAGAACCGGATTGGGTTATTCCCAAGCTGTTGGCGGAACGCAACCTGTTAGCACCGACCATTCCCGAAAACTATGGTGGCAGAGGTTTGTCCATGATGGCTACCGTGGCAATAGTTGAAGAATTGGCTGCGGGCTGTGCTGGTGCAGCGGCTATTGTAGTGGCTAATAATTATGCCTTAACGCCCATTTTAGTAGCAGGGCGCAAGCATTTACAAGATAAGTTTCTGTCTTTGGTTACGCAGAAAGAGCCTCATTTAGCCAGCCCAGTTATCAACGATGTAGTCAGTGAATTTGATGTAGAAGGTACCGGGCCTATCCCGGAAGATATAACCCGCATTTCCACTACTATTCGCCTGCAGGGGGACCAGGTAATAATTAATGGCACTAAAGACTATATCCTAAACGGAGCCATGGCTGATTTCATGGTCTTGCTGGCACGAAACAGTGATTCCCGTCATAAATCAAGACTCCAGTTTGTGGTTATTCCAGCTGATACCCCTGGCATACATATTACTGAGCCAGTGTTAAAGATCGGTATGCGTTCTGCCCACACAGTAAGACTGCACTACGACAATGTAACGGTACCAGAAGATTACCGTATTGGGAGAACAGGGGGAGGTTATTTCCTGCTCCTGCAAACCTTTGACCGCAACTTAGCTTTGGTAGGAGCTATCGGAGTGGGAATTGCCCGGTCAGCATATGAATTTGTACATGATCTAGCCCGGCGGCAAAACATACTGGGTAAAAACACTAGTGACAATTACCACTATGCCACTGCCCTGGCTGATATGAGTGCCCATATTAATGCGGCTCGATTGTCGGTATACCGGGCTGCTTATCAAATTGACCAGGAAGGTAATTATTCACGAGTTTCTACCATGGCCAAACTATATGCTACTCAAGTAGCCCAGCAGGTAAGCTCACGAGCAGTGGATTTGGTAGGACGCATGGGCTTTCTCATAGGGCATCCCTTGGAAAAATATTTGCGTGATGCGCAAATGCTGTCTATGATTGCCGGTAGTGATTACCTGCACCGCAAGACGGTAGCAGATCAGCTCTGATAAATAACGGCCTAATGGTATCGAGTCTATAAAATCAATGGGGCAATAGGCTGTTAACCGCAATACAGCGCACTAAGAATTGTTTTGAAGAAAGCTGTTTATCTGGTAGAATGAAGGCAATAAATAATCCTCAAAACATAAAATATGTAGGAGGTGAAAAATTGTCAGAGGGCGATTGCTTGTTCTGTAAAATTGCCAAACAGGAGATACCTGCCCAAGTGGTATATGAAGATGATCAACTGGTAGCCATTAAGGATATTGACCCTGTGGCTCCTGTGCATATACTTTTAATCCCCAAGTCTCACCGGGCTTCTTTGAATGATTGTTCTGAGGAAGACAGAAAACTTTTAGGTGATATCCAGCTTGCAGCCGTGGCCGTGGCCAAAAAACTCAACATAGCAGAAGAAGGTTACCGGTTGCTATGCAACTGTGGACCGGCTGGGGGACAAGCGGTGATGCATGTTCATTACCATTTATTAGGCGGGCGTGACCTGGGGTGGCCTCCCGGCTAATCTTGACTCTGATACCTGGTAAATAGTAAAATAGATTGGCATTCACTTAGCCTGGTCGTATGAGGGGAGGGAAACAATGAGCGAAGTTAAAGTTGGGAAAAACGAATCCCTGGACAGTGCCTTAAAACGTTTTAAGCGTTCTTGCCAGAAATCTGGGGTTATGCAAGATATCCGTAAGCATGAACACTATGTAAAACCGAGTGTAAAAAGGAAGAAAAAGTCTGAAGCTGCACGCAAGAAGAAAAGATTCTAAGCGTTATTTATATCCCCAATTGACCCCGGGATATAGGCCAAGTGAAGACACTGTTGCTTTGCATTAGAATATAAAAAGTGAAGATAAACCTGGCGGCCAAAGGTTGCCAGGTTTTTTCAATCGGGGGTGGTGCAAAATTGAGTTTTATGAATAGGGGCATGCAAAATCGCCGTCAAAAAAGAATAGTATCGGTTATCGTGGTTATTGTTATTATGTCTTTTTTAATTAGTATCGTATCTTATGCCTTTTATTAACCACAGCTGTAACCAATAGCGAGATGGGACAGTTACCAAAAGAACTGCCCCATCTTGTTTTTTTTATGCATTTCCTACCCACCCCAAGGAATTAGCAAGAAAATATAGAATATTAAAACAAATTGGCAGTACAAGGGGGTCAAAAAGGGTTGTTTAAACTTAGTACTATGCCACAAAAATACCTGGATGTTATAGAGACCATCTTTAATGAGTTTGATGGCGCTTTAGTCATCGATGAGAAGGGAATAATCCGGATTATCACTGATTATTACTGCCGGGAAAGTGGCTTATCTAAGGAAAAAGTACTGGGTAAAAGAGTTGACGAGGTATTTCCGCACACCCGTATGCTGGAGGTATTGCGTTCTGGGAAGCCCATAATAGCCGATATATGGGAACTCAATGGAAAGTCCCAGATAGTCTCCCGGGTTCCTATTACTGCTAATGGAAAAATAATTGGTGCAGCAGGATTCAATATTTTTAGGTATTTGGACGATGCTAAGGGTTTTGCCCGGCGCATTTCCAATATGTTTTCGGAATTAAAGTATTATAAAGAGGAGGTAAAGCGCTTATCATCTGCTAAATATTCTCTAGCTTCTATTGTGGGGAGAAGTGACGCTATAATGGAGGCTAAAGAACAGGTCCGTATGGTGGCAGCTACTTCCATACCTGTTTCCATTACGGGAGAAACGGGAACGGGAAAGGAATTGTTTGCTCATGCTATTCATCAGGAAAGTTCCCGTCGTGAGTATCCACTTGTTAGAGTGAACTGCGCTTCTATTCCTGATAATCTATTGGAAAGCGAGCTGTTTGGTTATGAAGAGGGAGCCTTTACTGGTGCGCGTAAGGCTGGTAAACCAGGTAAGTTTGAATTGGCTGACAGGGGGACCTTGTTTTTGGACGAAATATCCGAGCTATCCTGGATAGCCCAGGCGGGGTTATTAAGAGTGCTGCAGGAAAAGGAACTGGAGCGGGTGGGGGGAACGCAAACCGTGGCGGTGGATGTGCGCATAATCTCAGCTACCAACCGGTCCTTGCGTGAACTGGTAAGCCAGGTTAAGTTTCGTAAAGATTTATTCTTCAGGCTGGACGTTTTTCCCATACACATACCACCTTTGCGAGAAAGAATAGAGGATCTGGAACCGCTCACCGAGTTTTTTATAAATCAATATAATCAGGAAAGTGGAGGACAGATCGAAGGAATTACCAAGGAGGCCATGGCCAGATTGAGGCAATATCACTGGCCGGGTAATGTACGGGAATTAAATACCGTAATCGAACGGGCCTGTATTGATGCTGGTGCAGGCAAGATCACCATAGACAATTTATTAAGATTTACCAGCCCAAAGCATAATGGTAACCTTCGTAATAAGTATCAAGGTTTTGACTTGGCAAAAGCCCGAGAAGAAGCAGAAAAACAGACTATCCTACGGGCTATCAAAGCCTGTGGAGGCAACAAGACTCAGGCTGCTCAGTTATTGGGACTAAGCCGCAGTGCTTTATACTACAAAATGGAGCAGTATAATTTATCCCCTTCACCACGTGATTCAGCCATTTCGTGAAGCTGTTAAATGCTTGAAACATTGTCCAGTATTTTGAACACTCAATCAATATATACTATAGTCGGAAGGAGTAAGCAACTCTAAGGCAAAATGTACGAAAATTCGGACAACAGATAATTTCCAATACAATCACTGTTTCGCATTACTGCGTGCTTTGCAATCTGGCATGATTAATGCAAAACCTGCTATCGAATTCTATTTTGGTAGGAGGTTTTTTTATGGCGATATCAGAAAAGCGACTACCGGGCAGGAGACAGTATGGGAACTGGAAAGATGAATACCAGGCTAAATTGATGGATGCCGCAGATGCGGCGGCTTTGATTCGCAATGATGATGTGATAATGATGCCGGGAGGAACTTGTATCCCTCATGATTTTTCAGTAGCTTTGAGCAACAGGGTGGAAGAACTAAGAAACGTTACCATTTGCCTAGGTTTGGCCTTAAAACTGTATGATTATATGCAGCCCCAATACCGGGAGAATATTCACATCGAAACTCCTTTCGTGGGACCGGTTGAACGGATGTGCTTGGAGTGGAAAACGGCTCAGTATATTCCTGTTCACTTAAACCAGTTAGCTTTATGGATGGACTGCCGGAAACCCAATGTCACTTCTTTCGTGGTTACTCCCCCGGATGAGAACGGATATATGAACCGTTCCTGTTTTGGCGGTCTGGTACCCCGGCGGGCTATTAATAGGTGTGAACTGGTTATTGTGGAGGTAAACTCGCGCACTCCTTGGTTAGTCAGTGATGACCTAAAGATTCACGTTTCCGAAGTGGATGCTATTTTGGAGACCGATGCCGATTTAGTAGAAATACCGGATATCCCTATCACCGAAGTGGAAAAACAAATTGCCCACTATATAGTAGATATGATTCCTGATGGCTCCACGGTTCAGCTAGGACTGGGGGGCTTAGCCAACGCCATCGGTTACTTCCTCCGCGATAAAAAGGATCTGGGGATTCATACCGAAGTGGTTCAGAATTCAATTATGGAGCTAATGGAATTGGGAGTAGTCAACAACAGTAAAAAAAACATTAATCGGGGTATTACCACTGGTACCTTCTGTGTGGGAAATGCCCGTTTGTGGGAATACGTGGACAAGAATCCTAAGTTTTGGTGGACTGAGGTGGAACACAATAATGATCCTTATGTGATAGGACAGCACGATAATCTGATTTCCGTCAACAATGCCCTGATGATGGATGTGACCGGCCAGGTTGCGGCCGAATCTATTCGTCACCGTCAGTATAGTGGAACCGGCGGGCAGGTGAACTTTATTTGGGGTGCTCACTACTCTAAAGGCGGTAAAAGTATTATTGCTCTTAATTCCAGTTTTACGGATCGGGATGGCAAACTGAAATCCCGTATCGTACCATTTCTTCCGGCAGGTACTATTGTATCGTCATCCCGCAATGACGTGGAATATGTGGTTACAGAATACGGGGTAGCCAACCTGCGGTTTAAAGGTGTTAATCAACGAATCAAGGAGATGATTCGTATAGCCCACCCCCACTTCCGAGACGAGCTCTTGTTCCAAGCTAAGAGAATTGGTTGGTTCAGTTGAGTTTGATAACCCCGGGAAACCGGGGTTTTTTTATGTAAAGTTCTGTTTACTTCTGATAGCGTAAAGCATCTGGATAATTTTACAGGGGCATGCCCATTTGCTGACAAGCATATATTTGTATGACGAGTGATGGAGAACAGTATTGACAGGAGGAGACAAAATGGCTAAGCAAAGAGAAGCTCTCACCAAAGTCGTGGCCGAATTCCTGGATATCCCCAAAGATTTGGTTCTGGATTTGCCTAAAATCACTATTATTGGCCGCAACGAAGTTTATCTGGAAAACCACCGCGGTATTATTGAATACCTGCCCCATCGACTCAGAATTAATTTGTCTCGTGGATTTGTGGAGATTGAAGGCAGGGATTTGGAGATAAAAGCGCTGATGGCTGATGAAATAAGCATAAATGGCCAGGTGAACAGTATTAAATATCATGATTAACTAGAGGGGAAATGCGGTGATTAATCGTTTTTTTGAACAAGTGGGAGGCATTATCCGGGTTCGTCTGCAGGGGAAAAACCTGGAGAAGATTATCAATATGGCTTTAGCGCGGGGCATTTTCATTAATGATGTGAAGCGCAAAGAAGATGGTTTGCATTTCAAGATACGCAGCAGTGCTTTTCAGGCCTTAAAAAGCTTAACTGAGGAGAATGGTTATGAGTTGGAAGTTACCGAAAAAAAGGGTATGCCTTTTTACCAGGCTCTTATAAAAAGAAGATTGGGATTTGTAATTGGGGCTTTGATATTTATTATATCCCTGTACCTTCTGTCTTCTTTTGTATGGTTTATTGAGGTTACTGGCGCCCAGCAGGTTGATCCCAACCGGATTCTAATTACCGCAGCCCGCTATGGCATTTACCAGGGAGCGGCTAAATGGAATTTCAGCCGTACTGAGGCCGAAGAAGGCATGCTGCGTGATATAAACCAGTTGACCTATGTTAAAGTTGATGTCCGTGGTGTAAAGGTTACTATTGAAGTGGTGGAAAAAGTGTTGCCCCGGGATGAAATAACCGGACCCTGCCATTTGGTAGCTTCTCGTGACGGGATAATTGAAGAGGTCTTGGTCCTGGATGGTCAGGCTAATGTAGAGGCCGGCGATGTGGTAGCCCGGGGTGACATCTTGATATCCGGTATAGTTTTTCCCCAGATCAGCCCCTATATCATACCGGATACTGCAGAAAACCACAGCAATCTTATGCCCTACACCGTAAGAGCCCGAGGACAAGTTGAAGCTCGGGTCTGGTACGAGGGATACGGAGAGTGTTCTTTGGTAGAAGAGAAAGTCATTCCGGGGCGGGAAACAACTCTGTATTACTTGGAAACTCCCTGGAGAACTGTAAAATTAAAGGGAACCTCCCCATCGAAATATGATATGGCTGAGGAGGAACATCAGCGTAAGACGGTACACACTCCTTTGGGACCAATAAGTCTGCATCAAGTAATTATTAAAGAACATATTAAGAAAGTGACCGAGTTAACTATATCGGAAGCAGAAAAAATTGCCGTGGAAAGGGCCCAGCAGGTATTAAACGCTAAACTTGGTCAGAGAAACCAGCCCTTAAATGTTACCAAGGAAATAATATCCTCACCCAGCGACCCTATAATAAGAGTCAAACTAACAGCAGAACTGATTGAGGATATCGCTATGCCTGAGCCCATAACCACAGCCGAACATAGCCAGTTGTGAATTTGATATGATATAATAGCTTAGATATTCTGTTTCCTGATGGGAGGAGTACTGTTTTTGATAGACAAAGAGACTAAAATTTCTATTGGGGACAATTCTCAGGCTGCCATATTATTTGGTGCCGGTGATGAGAATTTCCGCTATCTTCGCAGTATATCGGCAGCTGATATTTCGGCACGAGGTTCTGATGTCTATATCAAAGGCAGTGAGGAAGATGTTACTTTTGCCACTGACTTGGTGAACAGTCTTTTGGATATAGTTGAAAATGAAAACCAATTGACCATTAATGATATAAATTACATGTTTAATCTCTTAAAGCGGGGAGAGCACAGTCGTCATAATGACATTGTGTCGGGCACTTTGCTGACTACTATTAGAGGTAAAACCATCAAGGCGAAAACTCTGGGCCAGAAAAGATATGTGCAAGCTATTCTCCGTGATGATGTAGTATTTGGCATAGGACCAGCCGGAACCGGTAAAACCTATTTGGCTGTGGTAATGGCAGTAAGAGCACTGCGCAACAAGGATGTAGAAAGGATAATATTGGTACGACCTGCAGTTGAAGCTGGGGAAAAGCTGGGTTTTTTGCCTGGCGATTTTATTGAAAAGGTTAATCCTTATCTAAGACCGCTTTATGATGGCCTTTTTGATATTTTGGGAGTGGATGTAACCCAGCGCTACTTGGAAAAGAACATTATCGAGGTGGCTCCCCTGGCCTATATGCGGGGACGTACTCTCAACGATGCGTTTATAATTCTGGACGAAGCGCAGAATACTACTCCCCAGCAGATGAAAATGTTTCTGACTCGTCTTGGCTTTGGCTCTAAAGCGGTTATTACTGGCGATATTACCCAGGTTGATTTGCCAAAAGATGAGTATTCTGGTTTAATAGAAATCCGCAAGATTTTAAGCAATGTCAAAGGTGTTTCCTTTGAGTATTTGACTAAGGAGGACGTGATTCGCCATCCTCTGGTACAGCAAATAATCGATGCTTATGAACAATATGAAGCACAGAATGGGCATTGACACAGACCGGGTTGGCAGAATCTTAAGGGAGCTTTATAATGCGTATGCCTTCGTTCCTAAATTGGATAGGCAAAAAGGTGGCTGGCTTTTTTAGTCACTCCACCACCCAAAAAGTCTTGGGAATACTGCTGTTTTTCTCCATTACCATTTTAATAGTGTTCAGTAGTTTTAGCCCTAAGCAAGTAATGCTCAGGCCTGACGAAGTTGCCCAGGAAGACATTCAGTCCACCATCAATGCGGTGGTGGTAGATGAGAAACAGACGGAAGAACTTAGAAGACAGGCTGCTGACCGGGTTCAGAAGGTCTATCAAGAGGACAAGTATGCCCTTATCAATACTATCGACGATATTAACCGGTTCTTCAGCACCATAGACGATATTTTGTCCACTGAAAGTGAAGTGGAAGAGCATCTCGCTTCCCTGGAAGATTTGATTGACAGCACCAACAGCCGTAAAGATGAAGCTAATTTGCAACTCCATAGTCCTACCTTAGCCCAGTATATTATTAATGCCCGGCCCGAGGATTTAGAGCTGATTCGCCAAGCCGGCCTATCCGTGGTACAAAACCTGTTGAATAAGCCGGTGACTGATGAAGCGATGCCTGATATTTACCAGCAGGCTCAAGCCCAGATTGATTCTATGGGTTACTCCCGGACGGCTCGGGATATTATAAAGCTTATTACTGTCAATAGTGTACGTCCGAATCTTATTTATAATGCCGAAGCTACCGCCGAGGCTATTCAGGAAGCCATGGCGGCAGTACAACCAGTACAGAAGAACATTAAAGCCGGTGAAATAATAGTTCGCGCCGGGGAGCGAGTAACCGAAGAGCAGATTTCCATTCTGGAGCAGTTGGGTATTCAGCGCACTCAGAGTTATACTTCTACTCTGATAGGAGCGGGAGTATTTGTTCTACTGACATTCTGGCTCTTAATTCAATTCCTGCGCCGCTATTATAAGGAAATATTTCAAAATGACCGGTTAATGTTGCTGATTGGCCTGATATTCATTATTATTTTACTGTTGACCAGGTTTTTAACCATGATAAAAATCAGCAATAATGCGGAAATAGATGCCTTAGTAGGCTACCTGGCCCCGATAGCGGCGGGTTCTATGTTGATTGCTATTTTGCTGGACAATCGGCTGGCTCATTTTATGACTTTGTTAATGGCGCTTTATGTAGGCATGCTTACCGAAGGCAACCAGCTTTTTTATGCCATAACCGCCTTTGTAGGCGGTACCGTAGGGGTATTCCAAGTATATAGATTGAGTCAGACTTCCGATCTGGCTAAATCCGGTTTGTATATAGCTTTAGCCAATATCGTGACCATAGTGACCCTTTCCATGATAGGCGGGACTTCATCCTGGAATGCTCTTTTGGTAGGGGTATTGATTGGAGCTGTCAATGGTATTTTATCAGCCATATTGATGATCGGTGCTTTGCCTTATTTGGAAAGTGCTTTTTCCATTACCAGCATGATGAAATTACTAGAACTTTCCAACCCCAATACTCCTCTGCTCAAAAGATTGCTGCTGGAAGCCCCGGGTACTTATCATCACAGTCTGATGGTTGGAAATTTGGCCGAAGCTTCTGCGGAAGCGGTAGGAGCTAATCCTTTGCTGGTCAGAGTGGGAGCCTATTATCACGATATAGGCAAATTAAAGCGTCCTGAGTATTTTGTTGAGAACCAAAGGGGATTCGAAAACCCTCATGAAAAAATTGCTCCGGCTCTGAGTGCTCTAATCATTACTTCTCATGTTAAAGACGGCTTGGAATTAGCCCGTGAGGCTCACCTGCCCCCGGTGGTTAGTGATTTTATTACTCAACACCATGGCACCAGCCTGACCAAGTATTTTTACAGCCGGGCTCTGGAAGAAGACCGTGACGGAAACATAAGCCCGGACAGCTTCCGCTACGAAGGCCCTAAACCCCAAACTAAAGAAGTAGCGCTAGTTATGCTGGCTGATTCGGTGGAGGCGGCTATTCGCTCATTACAGGAGCCTACCGATGCTAAAATAAGAGACATGGTTAAAAAGATTGTTAAAGATAAGCTGGATGATGGACAGTTGGAATCTTGTGACCTTACTTTTAAGGACTTGGACACTATCACCGAATCATTCTGTACCATTTTGGAGGGCATGTACCATAAGAGAATTGAGTACCCGGAAGTGATTGTCAAAGAGTTTGAAAGAAGGCGAGAAATTCATGGAAACACTAATCATCAACCAGCAGACCAAGATTAACTATACTCGCAATTTGCAGCAGGTAATTAAAAGAGTAGTTAACACCATGGCCCAAACGCTAAAACTAACGGCAAATACAGAAGTCAGCATTATGATTGTGGACAATGATTATATTCAGGAGTTAAACTTTATCTACCGTGGGCACAATATGCCTACAGATGTTCTTTCCTTTGCCATGAACGAGCTGGGAGAAGAAGAACCAGATTTTGACTTCTCCGGTGAAGTTAATGTACTGGGTGACATAGTGGTATCTTTGGAAAAAGCCCAGGAGCAGAGCCAGGAATATGGGCATAGTTTGGAAAGAGAGCTGGGTTATCTAGTAGCTCATGGCATGTTGCACCTTTTGGGCTATGACCATGAGACGGAAGAAGAACGAAAACTGATGAGGGATTTGGAAGAGAAGATAATGTCAGCAGCAAAGTTGGAGCGTTAATCTATGGGTAAAGGCAGCCTGGGAAAGAGCTTTAACTATGCCATCGCAGGAATTCTATATGCGTTAACCAGGGAACGCAACATGCGTATTCATGTTCTGGCAGCCTGTGCAGCTGTGGCTTTGGGACTGTATGTAGATCTTAGTCGTATGGAATGGGGATTGCTCACTATTACTATTACGCTGGTAATAGTAATAGAAATGGTCAATACGGCTGTGGAAAAAACCGTTGATATGATGACCGGTGGTAAATATCATCCTTTGGCTAAAGCGGCTAAAAACGTAGCTGCAGGGGCCGTATTATTAAGTGCAATTAATGCATTGGTTATGGCGTATATAATATTTGTTCCACACTTGCGCTGAGGATAATGGGGGAGATAATGATGACCGAACAGGAATTGGTAAAAATAGCTCGCCAGGTTCAGAATAATGCTTATGTACCTTACTCACATTTTCCAGTAGGGGCAGCCCTTTTAACTGCGGGCGGAAATGTGTATACTGGAGTGAACGTAGAAAATTCCTCATATGGACTCACCGTGTGTGCGGAACGAAATGCCGTTTTCAAGGCGGTCAGCGAAGGTGAAACCGAGTTCCAAGCCATTGCGGTTGCGGGCAATGCCGAGGGATTTACCTTTCCTTGTGGGGCTTGTCTGCAGGTGTTAGCTGAATTTGCGCCGCAAATAAAAATAATTGTATGTGATACCCAGAATCAAACCAAGACTTTTAGCTTAAGTGAATTATTACCGCAGATGTTTTTGCTGTAATTGTAGGAGGGCTAATGCTGGTGAAATCAGGATTTGTAAGCATTGTAGGCCGACCTAATGTAGGTAAGTCTACCTTGTTAAATACACTGATAGGACAAAAAATTGCTATAGTTACTGAAAAACCCCAGACTACTCGTACCCGCATCCAGGGCATACATACCTGTGACCAGGGACAGATAATCTTCATTGACACTCCAGGCATCCACAAACCCAAACATCGTCTGGGGGAATACATGGTCCAGGTATCCACGCGCAGTATGGATGAAGTAGATATAATTTATTATATGACCGATGTGACTCGTCCTTTTGGGGGAGGAGAGCAATTCATACTCAATCAGCTTAAAGATGTGGGTGTGCCTGTCTTTTTGTTAGTTAATAAAATTGACCTAGTGACAGAACAGGAAGTGGAAGAATTCATTCGCCCTTTTACAGGGTATATGGGTTTTTCTAAGGTTATTCCTATATCAGCAGCCCTATCCACCAATATAGACCGTCTTTTGAGTGAGACTTTCGCCATTCTTCCTGAAGGTCCGCTCTATTATCCGGAAGATGAATTTACTGATCAACCTGTATCCTTTATTGTTGCTGAACTTATTCGCGAAAAAGTACTAGTACTAACCCGGGATGAGGTCCCTCATTCCATCGCGGTGGAAATAGAGGAGTTTAAGCAGCAGGGTAAAGACAAAGTCTACATGCGGGCCATTATCTATACTGAACGGGATTCGCAAAAAGGTATAATTATCGGGAAAAATGGGCAAATGCTAAAGACCATTGGTGAACAGTCCCGGCAGGAGATTGAACGCATGCTGGATGCCCATGTTTATTTAGACCTGTGGGTGAAAGTGAAAAAGAATTGGCGGGATAGTGAAGCTAACTTAAACCAGCTTGGCTACCGGTTGTAAAATAAAGAGGGGATTTCTATGCGGAAACTAGCCTCCTACCTAGACAGTACCAATCTCAAACCAGATGCACAGTGGGAGGATATTGAAAGGCTGTGCCAGGAGGCCATTGATAATCAAATGGCCGCGGTCTGCGTTCATCCTCACTGGGTGGCCAAGGTGCATAGGTTACTGAGCAATACCCCCGTTAAGCTTTGTACCGTAATTGGATTTCCCCTGGGCTCTAACCATATCAATACCAAGCTTTTTGAAGCCCGTCAGGCCATTAATGACGGGGCTGATGAACTGGACGTGGTGATTAACCTAAGTGCCTTAAAAGAAGGTAATTATAATCTGCTGGAAAAAGAGGTATGTACTCTGGTCAGCCTAAAAGTAGACCATCCTCTGGTACTCAAAGTGATTGTGGAAACCGCCCTGTTAAGTACCGGGCAGCTAGCTTCCATAACCCGTCTATTAGGTGAATGGGGTGCAGATTATATCAAGACTTCCACAGGATTTGCCCAGCGGGGAGTGTCATTAGAAGATCTTCACATCATCAAAGCCAATCGTCATTCTTCTCTGAAAGTTAAGGCTAGCGGTGGCATCCGCACCCTGGATTTTGCCCTGCAGTTAATTGAGGCGGGAGCAGACCGCATCGGTACCAGTTTAGCCAGCGCTCTGGTGCAGGAAATGGAAGCCAAGTTAAAGGATTGAGAGACTGGTGGGCTATGGGAAAACGGTCATTCTATTGTCTCTTATCGTCCTTTATATAATTGTGGCTGTTAATAATCCTCCGCCTTGGTTTAAAGCTATCGGATACAATCAGGTTTTGGATGTTTATGGTAAGGTAGCTGCTGAGTACGCCCCCTTAAACTGGCTCTCAAATCCTGGTCTGCGTACCCAAGTGGCTGATAAAGCCGAGTCTGCCTATGCCTTGATTCCCGATAACCAACAAAATCACCAGAAAAGAATCCAGTCAGCCCTTGAAACGGCTCCTCTGGCTCTCATTGAATGCTCGGCCGTTGATACCTGGCACACCACTGAAGCCGGACAGCTATCATTAGCTGAAATTAGAAACCAAACCTACCGGGTAGTAGTTTTTGATGGAGGGCACCATTTGCCCACCTTGGGATTGGAACCGGATGTTTTGCTGATTCCCGTATTTAAGGATACCGCGGTTCACTCCTATATGCGGGACGGGATGTCAGTACAGGTTTTACAACAACTACTGGCCAAGATAGATTCACCCAGTGTAGCAGTAACTGTATCTCGCTGGCTGGTGGTGAAGCGACCGGTAAACCTGGAAACCATCGCTGAGCGAATAATAAAAGAGGCAGGATACAAGAAGGCTTTGGAGGACAGCAGTTTCGAACCCTGCGCTTCTTCGGGCATGAGCTGGTATAATGGATATGTTATGGCTTATGTAAGTGGCAGAAAACTGGAATGCCCTGCTGATTATGCTGCTAGGATCAGGGGGCTTAACCAGAGTATTAAAGAAGTGTTTATAGCCTTTAATTATAATGAAATTGATCAGGATACAGCTATGAAGTGGGCAGAGCAAGTGGGGACCCGGTTAGGAGTAACGGTGACAGTGGTTAACCGTCCTGTTAAAATAAGTGATCTTTTGTTAGGTAGGTAAGCCTGTGTATTATAATGCGCCCGTCATAATAATTAAATCCATAGATTTTAGCGAGGCCGATAAGCTGGTTACGGTTTTTTCCGAACAATATGGGAAACTGCGCGCCATAGCCCGGGGTATTAAAAAACCCAAAAGCAGTTTACGCTCATGTGTGCAGCCATTCTGCTACTCACAGCTTCATTTCTACCGGGGCCGTGATCTGGAATTGATTACCCAGGGCAAGTTATTGGACTTCTTTGGCAATTCACGGGAAGACCTGGAAAGAACCCTTTATTCCACCTACTTAATGGAGATGTTGGATAAATCTCTCCTGGACCGGATGCCGGTTCCGGGACTATTTGGCCTGACTTTGAATACCCTTCAGTCTATTAACAATCACGGGTTAAACCCCTTATTTATTCGCCGATTCGAGCTTAATTTAGCTGTCAACCTGGGATACGGGCCTGTGTTAAACCAGTGTGTGTCCTGTGGTCAAAGCCAAACTCTGGTTGGTTTTAGTTTGGCTGAGGGAGGAATGGTCTGCCGGGAGTGCAGGCATACTACTAAGGCAGGGATAATTAACATATCAGGTGAATGTCTGGCTATCCTCCGCCAGCTGGAAGGGGCTAACAACAATGTTCTACGACGGTTAAGAGCATCGGCTCCGGCTCTTGACCAACTGGAACACTTTTTGGAGCAGTATTTACAATATCATCTGGAAAGAAAGTTCAACCTGAAAGATACCATACGCTACCTAAAACCCCCCAGACAGTGCGTTGACAACTGAGAGGCGGATGGTTAAACTAATAAGGAAAATTGAGACAATGCTCGAGTCTAAAAATATGAATTAACTTCATATCTGGCGATGAAAAAGAGGAGTAAAAAATGACCTCTATACAGAGAACCGGTGGCGGCTGAGAACCGGTAGAGGCTATTTTTGAAGGCGCTTTGGAGTCACAGGAGGAACGCTGTATCAACAGCTAGTAAAACCTGACTCAATGAAGGTGGGCTTGAAAAAGCCAATCAGGGTGGAACCGCGGGTTAACCCGTCCCTGTCAATTAGGGGCGGGTTTTTATTATTTTAAACTTAATGAAGGAGGAACAGCGACCCGATGAATTTTCAAGAGATAATTCTTAGCCTGCAGAATTACTGGGCCCAGCAGGGATGCATTATTCAGCAGCCCTATGATGTGGAAAAAGGTGCGGGCACTATGAACCCGGCTACATTCTTGCGTGCCCTGGGACCTGAACCCTGGAAGGTGGCATATGTAGAACCTTCCCGCCGTCCCACCGATGGACGCTATGGTGAAAATCCTAACCGCCTCCAACACTATTATCAGTATCAGGTTATATTAAAACCATCACCCGATGATGTTATCGATTTATACTTAAACAGCCTAAAAGAACTAGGCATAAATCCCAATGAACATGATATCCGCCTGGTAGAGGACAATTGGGAATCTCCTACTCTAGGTGCCTGGGGATTGGGTTGGGAAATATGGTTGGATGGTATGGAAGTAACGCAGTTTACCTATTTTCAGCAATGCGGGGGATTTGACTGCTATCCAGTGTGTGCGGAAATAACCTACGGGCTGGAACGCATTGCCATGTTTATTCAGAACAAGGAAAGTGTTTTCGATATCGAGTGGGTGGACGGCATCACCTATGCTGATGTACACCATCAAGGAGAAGTAGATTATTCTCACTACAACTTCGAATGTGCCGATGTATCTGTTTTAATGAGCATGTTCACCCTATGTGAGAAAGAGGCCCTTCAGGTCGCTGATAAGCAGTTGGTTCTTCCGGCTTATGATTATGTTCTTAAATGTTCCCACTTATTTAATTTGTTGGACGCCCGGGGGGCTATCAGTGTCACCGAGCGTACTGCCTACATCGGGCGGGTTCGTAACCTAGCCCGCCGGGTTGCCGAGGAGTATATGAAACAACGTGAAAACTTGGGTTATCCGCTGCTTAAAGATGAAGCATTGAGAGAACAAGTATTAATGGAAAAGGAGGCGAAATAAATGGCCAAAGACCTACTACTGGAAATTGGCGTAGAAGAGATGCCTTCTGCCTATATGCCTGGAGCGGTCCGCGATTTACAGGATTTAGCCAAGTTGCGATTAAGCGAAGCCCGCCTTACCTGGCACCAGATCAAAGTATATGCCACACCGCGCCGGTTAGCACTGTATGTGGAGCAGTTAGCCGAACAGCAAGAGGACATACAGATAGAGAACCGTGGCCCCAAAAAGCAGATAGCTTTTGACGAAAATGGGAAACCTACCAAAGCCTGTGAGGGATTTGCCCGGGGCCAGGGAATACCGGTTGAGGAACTGGAAGTTCGAGAAGTAAACGGTATTGAATATGTTTATGCGGTGAAGAATCTGGTAGGTAAGCCATCAGAATTGATTTTGCCGGAGATCCTTGCTGGACTGGTCACATCACTGTCTTTTCCCAAGTCAATGCGCTGGGGGTATTATCATACTCGTTTTCCCCGGCCCATTCGCTGGTTAGTAGCTTTATTCGGGGAACAGATTGTCCCGTTTGAGATCGAAAACTTAGCCAGCGGCCGGAAAACCTGGGGGCACCGTTTCCTGGCCCCGGAGCCCTTTGACATAGCCGCCCCTGCTGACTATCTAAAGCAAATGGAATCTCACTTCGTAGTTCTAGATCAAGATGTTCGCCGGGAATTAATCTGGAAACAGGTAAAAGCAGCTGCCGCTGAAGCAGGGGGTGCACCTAGGGAGAATCCCGGTTTATTGGAAGAAATCAATTATTTGGTAGAGTATCCTACCGCTTTTGCAGGTAAGTTCTCTCCATCCTACTTAGAGGTGCCGCCAGAAGTATTAACTACCAGCATGATTGCGCATCAGCGCTATTTTCCCGTTTATGATAACCAAGGGCAACTGATACCCGCTTTCATAGCCGTAAGCAATGGAAACCGGGAGCACTTGAGCACCGTTCAGGCTGGCAACGAAAGAGTATTGAGAGCCCGTTTGGAAGATGCCTTGTTTTTCTGGAAGGAAGACAATAAAAAGCCCTTGGAAGCCTTTAATCAAGGGCTGCCAGAGGTTCTTTTCCAGGTACGGCTGGGAAGTTTAGAACGCAAAGTACAGCGCTTAACCGAAATTGCTCTCTTGTTATGCCAGGATAGCGGATTGGGCAATCCCGATCTAGTTAAAAGAGCTGCCTGGTTGAGCAAAGCAGATCTTTTAAGCAGTATGGTTTATGAGTTTCCGGAGCTGCAGGGAATAATGGGAAGGTACTATGCCCGTAACAGCGGGGAAGATTCTAAGGTGGCTGAGGCGATTTTTGAGCAATACCTGCCTCGCTTTGCCGGTGACCAGTTGCCGCAAAGTGAGATCGGCATAGTATTAAGCCTAGCCGAAAAAGTGCATAATCTCATGGGGTGTTTTTGCATAGGCATAAAGCCAACCGGTTCTCAGGACCCCTACGCTCTCAGGCGACAGGCTTTGGGGCTGGTGCATATTTTGTTGGAGAATAAGCTGAATATTGACCTGCAAAGGGTATTCAGCCAAGCTTACCGCATGTTTACAGAAGCCAAGCTAGATGTGGATGAAAAGACTGCGGTTAAGGAACTGCTGGATTTCGTTTTACTGCGTATGAAAGGGGTTCTGGCTGATCAGGGGTTCACCCATGATGTTATAGAAAGCGTTATGGCCAAACCCACCGGGGTTCTTCAGGATATATATACCCGGGCGCAGGTGGTGCAGGAAATGAAAACATCGGCTCAATTTGAGGATTTTATGGTGGTTTTCAACCGCAGCCATAATCTGAGTAAAAAATGGAACCAGACCACAGTACAGGCAGATGTACTGGAAGACCCTCATGAAAGAGAACTGTACCAGCAATTTTTAGCTGTCCAATCCAGGGTGACTGATCCGGTAAACTACAAGAGTCTTCTAACCGATATAGCCGGCTTGCGTCCCTATTTAGACCATTTCTTTGAAGCAGTGATGGTTATGGTAGATGATCAATCCTTGAAAGAAAATCGTTTAAGTTTGCTGCGGGGAATTGCCGAACTATGCAGGCAGGTGGCGGATTTTACAAAAATAGTGCAATAAAATAATAATAGAACCAGGATTTCTTTTTGCCGAAATAGTATATATAATTATTATGATTTAACCCAAAAAGTATAGCATAATTGGGCGGGTGAATATGATCGAGCTAAGCGAGCGGCAGGAAAAAATCGTGGAAATAGTAAAGGAACATGGACCGATTACCGGGGAAAAGATCGCTGAGCTGCTGGCTGTGACTAGGGCTGCTCTGCGTCCCGATTTGGCAGTATTGACTATGTCGGGTTTTCTGGAAGCCAAGCCTAGGGTGGGTTATACATTTAGAACCGAAGGAGCCGAAAACCAGATCCGTAAGGTTCTCAATCAATATCGGGTACGAGATATTCAGTCCAGACCGGTAATTGTCAGGGAAACCAGCAGCATTTACGATGCCATAGTGACACTGTTTGTAGAGGATACCGGAAGTATATTCGTGGTGGATAACGATGGCTTTTTATCCGGTGTGGTATCAAGAAAAGACTTACTCAAGACTACTCTGGGGCAGGCCAACATTCACAAAGTCCCGGTCAGTGTTATTATGACGCGCATGCCCAATATTATTACCACCAATATGGAAGAGACAGTGATAGACGCTGTGAAAAAGGTTGTAGAGCATGAAGTTGACAGCCTGCCGGTGGTAAGGTGCTTTTTGAATGCTGAAGGAGACGAAAAATTTGAGGTGGTGGGCAAAGTAACCAAAACTAATATTGCCAGGTTATTGCTTGATATAGCTTGTATGCGTAACGAGGGGGTATAAGTCTTGACCAATCATTTACCCGGGGTGTATATAGTATCAGACTCTATCGGCGAAACTGCAGAAATGGTGGTTCGGGCAGCTGCCAGTCAGTTTAACTCCGGTAATATGGAAATCCGAAGAGTCCCTAATATATCCGATGTGGAAACCCTGGAGGAGATCGTTCATCAAGCCCAGAAAATGGGCTTCATGATTGCCTACACCTTGGTAGTAGACGATTTAGCGGATTATCTTAAGGCCGAAGCCGAAAAAGCAGGTGTAGTGTGCATCGATGTTTTGGGACCGCTAATAGATGCTTTCAAAAAGGTAACCTCTATCGAGCCTAAGAAGGAGCCAGGACTATTGCGTAAACTGGACGAGATGTACTATCGCCGGGTGGAAGCAGTGGAATTTGCGGTTCGTTATGATGATGGCAAAGACCCACGGGGCATTAACCTAGCCGATATTGTGTTGATTGGCGTATCCCGGACTTCCAAAACACCTTTGTCTATGTATTTGGCTCACAAGAGAATTAAGGTAGCCAATGTACCTTTAGTTCCTGAAGTACAACCTCCCGAGGAACTGTTCCAAGCTGAGCGCGGCAAGGTAATCGGTCTGACGATTCAGCCGGAACAGTTAAACCATATTAGGGCTGAGCGGTTAAAGACGTTGGGCTTAAAAGGCCAGGCTAGTTATGCCAATTCCGAGCGTATACTAGAAGAGCTGGACTTTGCTAATGAAGTGATGAAGCGTTTGGGCTGCCCAGTTATTGATGTAACCAACAAAGCAGTTGAAGAAACTGCCAGCAAGATATTAGAAATCTATTACAGGAGGTTAAGTAATGTCTAGCGTGAAATATGTCTACTTATTCGAAGAAGGCAAAGCAGATATGAAAATGATACTGGGCGGTAAAGGTGCAAATCTAGCGGAGATGACCCGCATTGGATTGCCGGTACCACCGGGTTTTACCATTACCACTGAGGCCTGCAACGCCTATTTAGCCTCTGGGGAAACATTGCCTGACAGTGTAATGGAACAGACTTATGAATGCCTGGCTGTTTTAGAAAACCGGACCGGAAAAGTTTTCGGTTCAAAGAATAACCCCTTGTTGGTATCAGTACGTTCTGGTGCAGCTATTTCTATGCCGGGGATGATGGATACTATTTTGAATCTGGGATTAAATGATGAAACCGTACAGGGATTGGCTGAACTAACTGGCGACCAGCGTTTTGCCTATGACTGCTATCGCCGCTTTATTCAGATGTTCAGCAATGTAGTATTGAGTATAGATCATTCTCTGTTTGACGATGTAGTTGAAAAACATAAACGTAAACTCAGCCTTATTTTTGATTACGAAATACCTGCCTCGGAACTCCAGTCAATAATCGATGAATATAAAAGCCTGGTCCAGCAGGAAAAAGGCTTTCAATTTCCCCAGGACGTGAAGGAACAGCTGATTATGGCTATTAAAGCGGTTTTCGGATCCTGGAATAACCAGCGGGCCATTGTGTACCGGCGCCTGAACAAAATCGATGATAATTTAGGAACTGCTGTAAATGTGCAGTGTATGGCTTTCGGTAATATGGGTCAGGAATGTGGTACTGGAGTAGCCTTCACCCGCAATCCATCTACTGGAGAAAAGGCTTTATATGGTGAATTCTTAGTTAATGCTCAGGGTGAAGATGTGGTGGCCGGTATTCGTACTCCCATGCCCATTGATAAGCTGAAAGAGGAGTTACCCGGAGTATACCAGCAGTTCATTGACACCTGTGAGAAACTGGAGAAGCACTACCGTGACATGCAGGACATTGAGTTTACGGTAGAAAAGGGCACTCTGTACATGCTGCAGACCCGTAATGGCAAACGCACTGCCCGTGCTGCAGTTAAAATCGCTGTTGATATGGTGAATGAGGGGCTTATAACCATCGAAGAAGCTTTGCAGCGAGTAGACGCCGAACAGCTTAACCAACTGCTGCACCGGCAGATAGATACCAGTGTTCAGTTGGAGGCTATTGCCAAAGGTTTGCCAGCTTCGCCGGGAGCTGCATCCGGTAAAGTCCTATTCGATGCCGACTTAGCTGAGAAAATGGGTGGAATGGGGGAAAAAGTTGTCCTGGTTCGCAGCGAAACTACTCCCGATGATATTCACGGTATTATACATGCTCAGGGAGTGCTTACTTCCCGGGGCGGTATGACCTCTCATGCTGCCGTAGTAGCCAGAGGGATGGGCAAACCATGTGTTTGTGGCTGTGAAACTATAAGAATAGATACATCGGCTCGGCAGTTTACTGTTAATGGATTGGTGGTAAAAGAGGGAGACATAATAACCATTGATGGGGCTACCGGAAATGTTATGCTCGGGGAAGTCCCCATGATAGAACCGACTTTATCTGATGAATTTGAGACCCTGTTACAGTGGGCTGATCAGATTAAGACCGTAATGGTCCGGGCTAATGCTGATACACCCGAAGATGCAGCCCGGGCGAGGGAATTCGGTGCACAGGGGATTGGACTGTGCCGGACTGAACATATGTTTATGGCTCAGGAAAGGCTGCCCTATGTTCAGGAAATGATTTTGGCGGAAAGCTTGGAGGAAAGGCAAAAACCTTTGGCTAAACTTTTGGAGTTCCAGCGTCAGGATTTCTATGGCATACTCAAGGCCATGGCCCCTCTGCCGGTGACTATTCGCTTGCTGGATCCGCCATTGCATGAGTTTCTACCTAATCGGGAGTCATTAATGGTAGAAATTGTAGAGCTAAAGCATCAGCAGGCCGATAGTAACACTATTTTGAATAAGGAAGACTTATTAAAGAAAATAAACAGTCTTTCCGAAGCCAATCCCATGTTAGGACATCGCGGCTGCCGGTTAGGCCTAACTTACCCCGAGATTTATCGTATGCAGACCAGAGCCATTTTCGAGGCTATGGTCCAGCTGAAACGGGAGAACATACAAACTTATGCAGAAATAGAGATACCACTGGTTATGGATATTAGCGAACTGGCCTTACTGAAGGCGGAGATCGACGAAGTTTACGAGGAGATCAAAGCTGAAACCGGTGAAGAATTAGATTTTGCTGTCGGCACCATGATAGAACTGCCCCGGGCATGTGTAACTGCTGATAAAATTGCTGCCGAAGCGGAGTTCTTCTCCTTTGGCACCAATGACTTAACCCAGACTACACTGGGATTCAGCCGTGACGATGCTGAAGGCAAATTCATCCCTGTATATCTGGAGAAAAAGATTATCCGTGACAATCCCTTTGCGGTATTGGATCGGGAAGGAGTGGGGTCTTTAATGAAGATAGCCGTAGAAAAAGCCCGCTCGGTAAAACCTGATCTGCTGATGGGTATCTGTGGTGAGCACGGCGGCGAACCCAGTTCTATAGAATTCTGCCATATGCTAGGTCTCAACTATGTAAGTTGTTCGCCCTACCGGATTCCGGTAGCCAGACTGGCAGCCGCCCAAGCGGCTATAAAGCATCAAGGGTAAATTAGAGTTTAACTTAGGAGTTGCATAGACATTGTTTATAAGCCTTATACAGCGAGTATATGTATAAAATAAAGTAAAGGTATTGTCTTTTAGTGGTTTAAGAGACAATACCTTTTATTTAATATTATCCAGTGAAGTGTTGATAGAAAATAGGTATTTGAATAAAAACTAAACATTAATAATCAAACATTTATTGATCAGTTTTTTAGGGGCTCAGTGAAAGAGATAAATTTTATTTATTGGCTGGAATTAATTTGCAGGGAAGTAAAATTAATGGGGTATTGATAGATTAAAGTCTTTTGGAGTTTTTATAGGATGAAAACATATACTTTGAAAATAAGGAAAGATGTCATTCTTAAAGATATACAAATTCTTAACAAAATTTAATTGACCACTATGGTCATATGATATACAATAATAGCAAATGACCATAGTGGTCAATTACATATCTGAGAAAATGAGGTGAAAGTCATCAATACAAGATTTTATAGTTTAGAAAAGGATAAACAAGAACGTATCATCAATGCAGCTCTTAAAGAATTTGCTCGCAGTGGTTATGAAAGAGCTTCTACAAACGTGATTATTAAGGAAGCAGAAATATCTAAAGGATCATTATTCAACTATTTTAACAGTAAAAAGGAACTGTATTTATTCCTGCTTGATTATGTAGCTGAGATGATTGAAAAAATCTATGCTGAAGTAGATTGGAATGAAATGGATTTTTTTGAAAGAATGAGACAAATAGGATTAGTTAAATTTAAAATTTATAAAAAGTTCCCGCAAGCATTTAATTTTCTAAGGGCTCTAGCCCATGAGGATGCTGCTGAAGTGAAATCTGAAATTAAAAAAATTGGTAAAGATCTCATCGTAAGCGGTTTGGAAAGAGGTTATAAAAATATTGATTGGACAAAATTTCGGGAAGATATTGATCGTGAAAAAATGATTAATATAATTAACTGGACGATGCTGAGTTTTGCCGAACTGCATAGGGATAAAGTTGATTCTATTGAAGATGTTGGCATGGAAGTACTTAGTGAATCGGATGAATATTTCGATATTTTGAAACGGTGTTTTTATAAAAAGGAGGAACAATAACATGTTTATTGATGTTTCAAATTTGAAGAAGAGCTACACAACTGGGGTGATTAAAACTGATGTATTAAAGGGGATTGAGATGAAACTGGGAAAGGGGGAAATCGGTGTCATCCTTGGGCCATCGGGTTCAGGAAAATCCACCCTAATGAATATCATTGGTGGCGTTGATCGCGGCGATAGCGGCAAAGTCATTGTAGATGGGATTGAAGTAAACAAGTTGAACAACGATGAACTGACGGAATATAGACGTGAAGACATCGGTTTTGTATTCCAGTTCTATAATCTTGTTCCTAACCTTACAGTTGGGGAAAATATTGAAGTAGTCTCCAATATAAGTAAATCGCCTCTGAAGATTGATGAGGTTTTAGAAGCAGTGGAAATGCTGGATAAAAAACACCGCTTTCCTAGGGAATTGAGTGGCGGAGAGCAACAGCGTGTATCTATTGCAAGAGCCATTGTCAAGAATCCAAAGTTGCTGCTTTGTGACGAACCTACCGGAGCACTAGATTACCAGACGTCTCGTAGCATCCTGAAACTTCTGCGACAGGTGAACAAAAAATACGGAACAACCATCTTGATGATAACCCACAATGGTGCCATTGCCGCTATGGCAAACAAGGTATTTAGGCTGAGAAGTGGGGAAGTCGTAGATGAAGTGGTTAATCAAGTGATTGTTCCAGCAGAAAGGATTGAGTGGTGATGGTTTTGAATAGAAGAGTTCTGCGGATACTGAAAGAAAACAAACTGCGCTACCTCGGTATTTTTATGCTGATTATCCTGGGGAGCTATACCTTTATTGTGGCTGCGGGGCTTTCTCAAAATCTAGCTAACCTGGTAACAACCTTTACTGAGGAACATATGCAGGAAGATTTGTCCTTTTCAACCGATAGAGTTATTTCTGATAGGGCAGAATTAGAGAAAGAGTTTGACGTCATCATTGAGGAGTATATGAGCTTTGACGCTGAACTGTCCGATACCCTTACCCTGCGGCTCCTCAGTGAAACAGAAAAGCTGAACATTCCGGCTGTTATAGAGGGACGAGGGCTTTCAGGTTCGGGGGAGATTCTACTTGACCCTGCCTTTGCCAAAGCCAACGGTTATTCTGTAGGCAGTCAAATAGAGATGGCAGATAAAACCTTCACTGTTGTGGGTTTTGTGTCTCTGCCCCACTATATCTATCCTCTAAAGAACGTGAATGATATACTGTATTCGCCCAATGATTTCGGTGTGGCGGTTATAAATCGTGAGGAATTTTCAGATATAGATAATGTTGCCAGCATCTATTCCGTCAGGTTTAATGACAGAACCCAGAGCCTTAATAGACAGGCGGTACAATTTCGGGAACGTTTACGGGTAGAAGGTATAACAGTATCTGACTGGATTGACATTATGAACAACAAACGGGCAAGAGTGGTTTGGGCGTCTATTATCGGTATGAAAACCATGAGCGTACCATTACCAGCCGCAATGTTTCTTTTGTCTTGCTTAATTATCGGCATCATGTTCTGGCGCATGATCCGCCAGGAATCGGTGATTGTCGGGACACTTTATGCCCAAGGTTACCGGCGACGAGAGCTAACGCGCCACTATATGGCTATCCCGCTGCTGCTGGCTTTTGCAGGTGGAATGATAGGAAGCCTGTTGGCACTACCCTCTATCGAGCCAATGGTTATGGCTATGATTTCCTACTATAATGTTCCTGTTCCAGGCATTAAATTAAGCTTTCTAAATGTATTAATTGGAATACTGACGCCTACAATATTTTTAGGCCTCAGCAGCTATCTCGTTATACGATCAGAACTGAAGCGCTCTCCGGCGGAGCTTATGAAGGGGGACAAGCAAAAAACCAAGGTTAATGCACTGGAGCGAGCCTTTAAACTAGAAAGGTTTAAGTTCAGCACCAAGTTTAAGCTACGGGAGCAGTTTAGAAGCATCTCACGGCTTGTATTTCTCTTCCTGGGAGTTACCAGTGCCTCTGTCTTAATGCTCTTTGGTTTCACTATCTTGAACTCTATGAACCATGTATTTAACACCTCGGATGTATACCAGTTTGAATACGAATATGCCTTCAGGGATCTACAATTCGGTGAGGCGCCGGAAGGGGCAGAGGCTTTTAATGCAGGGAAGTTTTATCCTGAAAACAATGAGGGAATTGAGTTTTATATAACTGGGATAAAGTCAGATTCAAGAATTGTGACTCTGAAGGATAGTAAAGGAAATCCTATTCCTAACAATCAAACAAATATTACCAAGGCTTTGGCCAATCGACTGGGCATTAAAGCTGGGGATACTGTAACTTTCATCAACAAAGAGGATGGGAAGCCCTACACCTTTCATATTGACGCTATCGCTGATTCCTACGTTGAGCAGTTTATATATGTGCCAATAACAGAATTCAACAAAAAACTGGGGCTTCCAGAAAACAGCTATATGGGGGTTTTTAGTACAATTAAGCTTGATATTCCTAGTGAAAAGCTATCAGGAATAAAATCCATGAGTGAGATGCCTAACGCAATGGACGAATTTTTTGGGCAGATGATTTCCATGGTAGCATTAATGACGATTGTCTCCAGTATTGTGGCCTTGATTATTCTCTATCTTGTAACTTCGTTGATTATTGAGGAAAATAGAAACACCATATCACTTTTTAAGGTATTTGGTTATCGACGTAGGGAGATCAAATCCATGATACTAAACAGCTCTACCTTTGTCATAGTGGCTGGATTTATTCTCAGCATTCCTATTATGGCGGCGTCGATGGGCGCAATATACGGCTATCTTGGTAATATGATCAATTTAGTGCTGCCAACCATTATTAGCCCCCTTTATGTGGTTGTCTGCTTCGTGGTTATTATGTTAACCTACCAGCTAAGCAAGCTGTTGTGTGCAAAGAGAGTTAACGAAGTTTCCATGAGTGAAGCTCTAAAAGTAGGAACGGAATAAAAAAGCTATTATGTGCATTTAGTCCCGACTACTATAAAATTGAAGATTTAAAAAAGTGTTCCATAATAGCGAAAAATAGTGATTGGTCTATTTTGATAGCAGCAACCCAGGCCGCTATTAATCACAAAAAATAACTCTAAGTGAAAGCTAACTGGGGAAGCAGGGAGATGTTCTTTTTGCTTCCCCTTTACTTTCCCTGTATACCCGAGTATTTTTCAGGCTGGAATAAAAAACTCTACAAGGACGGTGTATTATGACCAAACATCAGATCTATACCATGAGTGTCGCAAGAGTCTATCCTCTTTATGTTGCCAAGGCCGAGAAAAAAGGTCGTACTAAAGAAGAAGTCGAAGAAATCATCCGTTGGCTGACTGGATACAGCCAGGAAGAGTTGGAAGTCCACCTGGAAAAGCAGACCGACCTTGAGACATTCTTTGCGGAAGCTCCCCAAATGAATCCTGTTCGGGCCCAGATCAAAGGTGTAGTCTGCGGCGTGCGGGTAGAAGAGATTGAAGAACCTATTATGCAGGAAATTCGTTATTTGGATAAGTTGATCGATGAGCTGGCCAAGGGCAAAGCGATGGACAAGATTTTGCGGAAACAATAGTGGAAACTGGGGTGAAACAGGGAGACGTTCTTTTTGTTTCCCCAAAGAAGCTACTCATCAGAGGGAGCCGGGGAAGCAAAAAGAACGCCCCCCTGCTTCAATGCAGGAAGGGAGGGATTTTGGTTTATGAAAGTCACAGAGACGTTTTTAGGAAAGAGGGTATGGATAGGGCTGCTAATCTTGTCGCTGCTTGCATTTATGTTTGTAGCGATGATTACCGGAAGTGTGCTGCCCCAACAACAAGTGCGCCTTGGCGATCCGCCTGACGCTTTTCTGTCCCATATAAATGATCGCGTTCCTTCCCTGATGCAGCAATACCAGATCCCGGGCTGCAGCATTGCTCTGATATACAATAATGAAATAGCTTGGCTTCAAGCACATGGATATGCTGACCTGGAAAGCGGCAGAGTCTTGACTTCGGATACCCCAATGCGAGTTCAGTCCATATCAAAATCAGTAACCGCATGGGGGGTTATGCAGTTGGTGGAGCAAGGTATGATTGATTTGGATGCCCCCGTATCACAATACCTGAAAAGCTGGAGCCCTCCAGAGAGTGATTATGCGTTGGAAGCAATCACGGTTCGTCATCTCTTAAGCCATACCGCAGGCTTGCCCCTGGGGGATGTGTTTACCATATATTCTCCTGGAGAGGAAATGCCTTCGCTAAAAGAAAAGCTTACGCAGGAAGTTGTACCGGTGAAGGAACCCGGTATTGCATTCTCTTATTCCAACACCGGCTACAATCTGCTGGAGCTTCTCATTGAGGAGGTTAGCGGACAAGATTTTTCGGAATATATGCAAACGGAGGTTTTGCTGCCCCTGGGTATGAAAGGGGCCTCATTTAACTGGAATAGCACTATGATGCCTGCTCCCCCTACGGGATACGATCTGAATGGTAAACCAGTGCCCGTATATGTCTATCCCGAAAAGGCCTCCGGTGGCTTGTTTGCTACGGCTGAAGATATGGCTATGTTTGCATTGGCAGGCATGGGCGACAATCCCGTTCTGAGCCCCGAAAGCATAGAACTTCTGTATACACCGGCAAGTGATAAAATCGGCATTTACGAGCTAGTATTTGATGCATACGGTTTGGGACTCTATATAGAGAAACTGCCTAACGGTATGCTGTCCATTTCTCACGGAGGTCAAGGCAGCGGCATTATGACTCATTTCCACGCAGTGCCGGAGACTGGCGATGGCATTGTCATTCTGACCAACAGCCAAAGGAGTTGGCCCTTCATTTCTTATGTGCTCAGTGATTGGGCCCAGTGGAGAGGTTTTCCATCTGTGGGAATGGGAAAAATCATGTGGGGTCGCTACGCTCTCAGTGCAATGATCGGCATACTAATGGCTCTGGGATTCATGCTTTTTCTGCGTATACTTACAGCATTCCGTAGAAGAGAGTTAAAGCAAGAAAGCTTTGAGTTAAACGGGGTACAACGGATTCAAGCTTTGGTAGCACTTACTATAATTGGCTTTCTGCTGTGGTGCGCTATGGAAAAGTATCTGTTTTTGACATCGGTATTTCCAATACTATCCCGCTGGCTGGGTGCGGCATTGCTTATGTTTGCTGTCCTGCTGTTGTTACATGCCCTGGTGCCCAGCACTAAGGTATCCGCAGGAACTATGAGCTATCTGAACAAGTAACTACAACCTCGCGTTTTCTAAGGTCAATTGGTAATTTTGGGTTTGACTCAAGGGGATATTATGATTCTATCAAACCCAAAGTATCTTGACGCGATCCGTTTGAGTCAAGTCCCTTGACTAAACCAGTGTTTCTGATATAAAATAGTCATTGCGTCGGGGTGTAGCTCAGTTTGGTATGAGCGCTACGTTGGGGACGTAGAGGCCGCTGGTTCAAATCCAGTCACTCCGACCATTTATTTTAATAAGTGAAACCACTTCTTTGTCTTAGTGAGAAGTGGTTTTTTGTTTTGTTACTAGGTTAGTAATTGGTGCAACAATATCGTCCTTAGGCAATTGTGAAATGGCCTGCAAAATAATCAAGGGATTATTGACTTGTTTATGGCCACAGCAGGTTAGAGCATTATTTCAGCAGTCACCGGCAGGTGATCCGATGCATCAGATGGGATAATATATGACTGTTGTACCTGTATCAGCGAGTTTACAAATATATAGTCAATGCGTTTTGCCGGATGGTAAGATGGGAAAGTGCTTAAGATTACTCCCGAATTGAAATCAAAACAATCAGTGAGATGTTGAGTGATAAGCAGTATTTCCTTTTGGTCATTGGTAGCGTTAAAGTCACCAGCCAGTATCACCGGACCGGAAAAGTCCAGTATTGCCGGTAGAATACTCTGCTCAATATGCTGCACTCTCCGGTGGTGGTTCAATCCTAAATGAGTGGCAAAAAAGCCCAGAGTATAACCATTTGCATTAAGATTCACCTGCAGCAGGCAGCGGTTTTCTTCAGGATCGGGAAGGGGAATGGTATTATAGGCTAAAATGGGTAAGCGGCTTAACATTGCATTGCCATAATATCCTCTCTCTAAACGCAAAGCCGCACCGAACACATAGCCCATGTTAAGTCTCCTGGCTAGCTCAGCGGCTTGCTTTTGCCGGCCACTGCGAGGGAGATTCATATCCACTTCCTGGAGGGCAATTACATCAGCATCTAAATCGGACAGCACGGCAACAATTCTATCCATACTGGGATAATCCCGGTAATCGGTGCCATGACGGATATTATAGCTGACTATGCGTATGGGCTGGGGCAATCGAAACACCTCAATGATGGGTGTGAAAACAATTGTTTGAGTGCATCAGGCTTGAACATCCTCCTGAGCCAGCAAACGTTTTATTTCTTCAGGTTCAGGCAGTTGATTAGGGTTAACGTTCAAATAAGCTATGCCAGCTGCCTGCATGGCTTGACGCATAAATCTTTCCCCGCGATACTTGCGTTTGCCGTCAGCAGAAGGAGGTTCCACTTGTATTACTAGAGCTGGAGTCAGGTCAGGGACATGGCAGACTAGTAGATCTACGCTCCTTTCTTTGATCCGCTCTGCATGTTCCTGGCGGTTAGGAGCATTAGGTGCTAATTGAATTATATCTGCCAGGCGAACTTTGGGATAAACTGCAAAAGGCAGACTGCTAATAATGTTACCAATAGCATTATATACTACCATTTCGCGGGCATTCAGTAACTGGTCTCTCTTGCGATAAGGCAAGTTATTAATATCAACCCAATTCTCACTTAAATCAATAATTTGCCCGCCTTTAGGTTTAGATTGTTTAGTAACCTTAATCTGTTCCCGGATAATATCGAAAGTCAATTTCGCAGCAACGATAAGAATAATGGCTCCTACCAGTTGAAGCATTTACACCCTCCTCACTGGTTAACTAACCTTTCATATCCATGATAAACTAAGGAGGTAGTCTTTTCAAAGCATGATTCCAGATTTACGGGAAACTAGCCCATGGATAGATGCTTTTCTATTCTACAGGTTTTAGGTAGAATATTAAGGTACACCAACGCCATGACCAAAAGGAGGTCAGATAATGTTATACCAAAGCAGCCGGGGGAAAGCCAACCCGGTTAGTGCTGCTCAGGCCATTACTATGGGGATCGCCGCAGACGGCGGTTTGTTTGTGCCGGAGAAGGTGCCTCTAATTGACAAAGGCGACTGGCAAAAGCTGATGGATGGCAACTATCAACAGAAAGCTGTGCTAATACTGAAACCATTTTTACCGGAGTTTTCCCTGGCCGAATTAGAGGAATGCTCAGCCAAGGCTTACCATATGGAGCGTTTTGATGATCCGCAGATTGCCCCCCTAGTTAATATTGAGGACAATACTTATATCCAGGAGTTATGGCATGGTCCTACCTGCGCTTTCAAGGATATGGCCTTGCAAATGCTACCGCAATTGCTCACCCGCAGCATGGTTAAAATCGAAGAGTCTGACGATATAGTTATACTGGTGGCAACTTCCGGTGATACTGGTAAAGCTGCTTTGGAAGGCTTTAAGAACGTTGACCGCACCCGCATTATTGTTTTCTACCCTGAAGAAGGGGTTAGCCTAGTGCAAAAGCAACAAATGATTACTCAGGATGGCAACAATGTTCATGTAGCGGCAGTAGCAGGTAATTTTGATGATGCCCAAAGCGGTGTAAAACGTATATTTACCGACCCATCACTTAGCAACCGTTTAGCCCAGCAGGGATTAAAACTATCCTCTGCTAATTCTATAAACTGGGGACGTCTGGTTCCACAAATAGTATATTACGTGTCAGCCTATATTGACCTATGTGCTCAGCAAGCGATAAAAGAAGGCCAACCAGTGAATTTTGTAGTCCCTACGGGGAATTTTGGAAATATATTAGCAGCCTTTTATGCCCGGCAGATGGGAGTGCCTATACATAGGCTTATATGCGCTTCCAATGCCAATAATGTTCTCACTGACTTTTTTAATACCGGAGTCTATGATCGCAACCGCCATCTAGAAAAAACCCTGTCTCCTTCCATGGATATATTAATATCATCTAATTTAGAACGTCTCTTGTTTGAGATAACCGAGCACGATGCGGCTAAAGTTTCGGAGTGGATGGAACAATTGCAAACCCAAGGCCGTTATGAAATAGACCCAGCTATCCGGGAAAAGGTGCAGAGCATTTTTTGGGCCGACTACTGCAGTGATGTACAGACCCTGGAAACCATTCGCGCCGTCTGGGAAGAGAAGCGTTATCTTTTAGACACTCATACTGCAGTGGCGTTTCATGTTTACCAGTCTTACCGGAAGGCGGTAGCGGATGACACTCCTACCGTGATAATCTCTACTGCCAGTCCGTACAAGTTTGGCAGCAGTGTAGCCCGGGCTTTGTTCAGTCAGGAATTAATTCAGGGCAAGGATGAATTCTCCCTGCTTAAAATGCTTTCCACTGCTACTGGTATTCCCATTCCCCGGGGTATTGAAGGCTTGGAAAGCCGGGAGATAAAACACAATACTCGTACCGAAGCAGGTGCCATGGAACAGACCGTATTGAATTTCCTCCAGATATGATAAAAGGACCGGACTTAAAAGCCGGTCCTTAAATCTTTTCAGCGGTGCTAACCTTGAATGAAGTATTTCATTAACAGGTGCCCATCGGAAATGAATAAACCACGGGCTGCGGATATTTCGTCATATACTTTAGGCCCCACCTGGCAGGGGTCTTTACTGTCATACAGCATATAGGGAACCGGTTTAGCACTGTGGGTACGGGTTCTCAGGGGGGTTGGGTGATCCGGCATGACTAATACTCGAATATGGTCGAATTTGTTTAGCTCCTCCATAAGTGGGCCTAGTACTTGACTATCAATTTGTTCAATGCTCCAGATTTTCGTGCTTAGGTTGCCTTGGTGGCCCGCCTCATCAGGGGATTCAATGTGCAGGTAAACGAAATCATCCCCCTGGTGCAGGCATTTTAGAGCCGCTTTTATTTTACCGGCAAAATTGGTCATTACTGCTCCGGTAGCCCCTTCTACCGCTACCGGCTTTAACCCTCCACAGATTCCCAGTCCTTTGACCAGGTCAACAGCAGCCACTACTGAGCCCGATATGCCATACAATTCCTGAAAGGTCGGCATAGATGGGCGTACACCTTCCCCCCAGAGCCATATAGAATTAGCAGGAGGATGCCCTTTTTTTCGGCGCTGCTGGTTTACAGGATGATCATCTAATAAGCCTTGGCTTTTTTTCATGAGTTCAAGCAAAATCTCTCCATCAGCCCCAGAGGGCAAATATTTATTTATTGGCTGACCACTGACATCATGGGGAGGAGTTAGTTGTAAATCATGACCCCTTCCATTCTTCCAAACCAAAAGATTCCGGTAGCTGATACCCGCATAAAAGGAAAAGGCGGCTTCTCCTAATTGTTCAGACACCGTTTTCATCAGTTGATGGGATTCTTCACTACTTATTTCGCCGGCACTGTAATCTATCATAGTCTTGTCCCCATAGTCTGCTTCCTCTGAGAGGGTGACCAGATTGCACCGCAGAGCCAGGTCGCTATCTTGTAACTCTACCCCCATACTGATGGCTTCGAGAGGGGAGCGCCCGGTATAATATTCCGCTGGGTTATAGCCCAAAACACTCAGATTAGCTACATCACTGCCTGGTGGGAAGTTGTCTGGAATAGTTTTAACCTGTCCAATAAAAGCAGTCTGAGCCAAACGATCCATGTTGGGTGTATGGGCCGCCTGCAAAGGGGTCAAGCCCTTAAGTTCTATCTGGGGTTCATCAGCCATACCATCTGCCAAAATTACCAGGTATTTCATCTGCAAAATCCACTCCCGTATTGTCCATTACTTTACCAGTATAACATCAGTTATTAGCAGTTGCGGAGGAATTTTCTTTCTCTTTTAGCAGGGTGATTATAGAACACCGAACCATCAACTTATTAAATGACATAGCTTATAACTGCCTGGGGAAAAAGTCGGACAATTTCTTGCTTGAAAAAGGTTTTCATTTCCTCCAGCTTTTCTTTGGTATATACATACTTGCCATAACCAAATTGACCGTACTTGTACCTACGGTCAGTATTTTTATCCATGGGCAAATTAGTCTGAGGAAAAACAGCCAGAATGTTGCTGCGCGCCCTGCTGGTGAAACGGTGAGAGATGATTTCAAACGTAAAATCCATTCCTGGGTGGTATCCAATGTGCTCAGCCAGATCATACAAAACTGCTTTATAATCCTCCTGCCAGCCGTCAGTTAGTAATACTGGCGCAATAATTACACCGCTGGGGTAGCCAGACTCGATAATTCGGCCTAAAGCCTGCAAACGCTGGTGAAGGACGGGAGTGCGGTGTTCATAGGTACGAATTACTTTATCAGAGTTAATACTGTAGCGGATCCGAGTATGGTTCCGGTGATTAAGATCTAAAAGCGAGTCCACATAGGTAAATTTGGTTGCCAACCGCAAACGCCCGTAATCCTGTTCAGAAAAAAACTCGATAGCTTTTGCCAGTGATCCGGAGTAAGGTTCTACGGCTACCGGATCGGATGTGGCCGCAGCTTCGAAAAGAGTGATTTCCGGTTGGCGCTGCTTTATTAGAAGAGCGGCTTGCTGGAGAATTTCTTCCACATTAACATAAATGCGGGTATATGGTTTTTTACCTAACTGAGTATTGAGATAACAGTACTCACAGATTCCTTCACACCCGGTTACCAGAGGTAATTGATAGTGAGCTGAAGGCTTACAGGACGCAAAATCTAAAGTTTTGCGCACTCCCACTACTAAAGTACTTTTACCTTGAAAAAATGCTTCCCGGGGCGTTTTGCCGGGGATACCCGTCACTCGATTGTGAGACTTTAGGAACTGTATCTCATAGCCATCCCTTTGGAAACGCTTGTAAATCTGTTTGCCAAGGGGATAGTCTAGTGCTTCCTTTTCGAAAAAAACTCTCTTTAATTGACCGGCAACTACCATGCAATTACCTCCTGATTATCACTTGAAGAATAGGCTACGTTGAATAAAAATACTTCTGCCTGTTATATTTCGCGTCATTGCCCTAAAGGACTATGTATGTATCCTCACGGATACAATTAAGGTTGGCCCTTCGGGCACTACTGATGTTCGTTCCTTCGGAACTCACTATTAAGGTTGCTGTGAAAATGCCTCGCGGGCCAATGTGGCTTCGCCCCCTGCAGACTCGCGATAACAATTGCTTATAACCCTAGTATTACCTGGATGGTGATAATAAATATTTTCTTTGCAAGGTTGACAAAAAAGAGGAACATACATATCATATAAATATACCCATAGGGGGTATAGGTATGAAGAATAAAGGGGGCAAGGAAATGGCTATAACCCGGAGGACGTTTCTAAAAAGAGCGGCTTTGTCCGGTGTCACAGCTGCAACATTGCTAAGCGGCGCCAATAAGGTTGCAGCCCAAACCGTTTTTCAACAGGAATACGCCACTACCATAGATCTTACTAAGTGCGATGGCTGTCCTCATCTGGATACACCAGCATGTGTAGCGGCTTGCCGTACTAAAAACCAGCCCAGATTCCCTCAACCGGAAAAACCCATAGGAGACTATTGGCCGCAAACAACTCATGAGGACTGGTCGGATAAACAACACCTCACCGATCGACTTACACCTTATAACTGGACTTATGTTCAGCACCTAAAAGTTCAACATGAAGGCCAATTGATGGAAGTCCATGTGCCAAGACGCTGTATGCATTGTGATAATCCTCCTTGTGCAGGGCTTTGTCCTTTTGGTGTTAATAACAAAACTCTCGAAGGCGCTGTAGTCATCGATACCGAAATTTGTTTCGGAGGTGCCAAATGCCGGGATGTATGTCCTTGGGAAATTCCCCAGCGCCAGGCAGGAGTAGGTTTGTACAAGGAAATTGCTCCAAAGTATGCTGGTGGAGGGGTAATGTATAAGTGCGATATGTGTATAGATCTTATTCGTAATGGGAAAGAACCAGCTTGTGTTTCCGCCTGCCCCAATCAGGCTATAACCTTTGGCCCCAAAAAAGAAATGCGTACTTATGCCCGGCGTTGGGCCGAAGATAATCAGGGTTATATTTATGGAGACTTAGAAAATGGTGGAACATCTACATTTTATCTGTCTCAAATACCTTTTGAAGCCATAAACCAAGCCATAAAAGAACAGGAAGTGGACGGCAAACCCGGCCGGCCTACTATGGAAGTTGGGGTTGAGAATCCGTTAGATGAGCCGGAGAATATTGCCAAAGCTTTGGTAATAGCTCCGGTAGCTGGGGTGCTGGCCGCGGGCCTAAGTGTATATAAGACTATGCAGGGGGAGGAGAAACATGAAGATTCTGAGGCATAATCTGGCCATCCGCTTCGTCCACTGGACCACCGCTTTATCAATTTTTATTCTCATTTTTACTGGATTCGGACAAATGCCAGTCTATAGGCGCTATAACGTGGATCAAATACCCGGTTTGGGCTGGTCTAGTGATTTTTTAATCACATTGAATATTCATTATGTAGCCGCCATCGTACTCATTTTTATTAGCATTTATTACTTGGCTTATATAATTGGTACCCGTCGATTTGATATACTGCCCCGGCGAGGAGATGTGAAAGAATCTATGCAAATTTTTGCCTCTATGGTAGGTTTAGCCGAAGAACCAGACAACAGCAAATACCTAGCCGAGCAGCGATTAGCTTTTGCGGTAACGGCTTTTTCTGTATTGATGCTGATTATAACCGGGTTAATTAAAGTGTATAAGAATTTACCTGGGACTGAAGCAGCGGCGAGTTTAGTATTTTGGTCGGCTCAGATTCATAACCTGTTTACGGTTATCCTTATTTTCTCAATAATTGTACATCTACTGGCTTTTTTAATTAAAGATAACCGCCCGTTGGTGCCCAGCATGTTTAATGGCAAGATAGATTTGGGTTATGTAGAAAGAAGGCACAAGCTGTGGCTGAATGAATTGGCAGGTGAAACAGTATTAGCTAAACAAAAGGCACATACTATAATAGAAGCAACCGATAGTGGTTGTGTAGGTGATGGTTCTCTAATTGATAGTATGGATGAGCACCCATCAGCCCCGGTTCAGCTGATCCCGAAAGAACAGGAGGAGATTTAGGTGGATAAGACATTCGATTTGGTCATCCTAGGATGTGGTCCAGCCGGCCTATCTGCGGCCATAAATGCAGTTATCCGCAATAAAAAAGTTTTGGTAATGGGTACTGAAATTTGCAGTCCGCCCCTGCACAAGGCCCAAGTAATAAACAATTATTTGGGAATGCCCAGCATAAAAGGGGAAGTATTGTTAGATAACTTTATGCAGCATGCTGAAAGCATGGGGGTGGAAATCATCTCCCAAAAGGCGGACACTATATCGGAAATAGATGGTATTTACCATATCTTTTTCGGCGATGAAATAATAACTTCCAAAACGATTGTAATAGCCACCGGGGTTCCTTATAAGCCAACTCTGCCCCGAGAAGACTATTTTCTGGGTAAAGGGCTGGGTTACTGTGCTACCTGTGATGGACCCATTTACAAAGGCCAAGACGTTATATTGATTGGTCATAGCAGTGAAGCGGAACATGAAGTTGATTTTATGGCCGAAATTGGTAACCAGGTGTATTATTTGCCGCTGTATAAACAGGTGGGCAGTTTGGATTCGAGAGTAAAGATACTAGACAGTAAACCTGAATCCATAATAGGAACAGATTTTGTAGAAGGACTGAAATTAAAAGATGGCGGTGAAATACAGGCCCAAGCCGTTTTTGTTCTGGGGGGAGAAACTGCACCAGACCGGCTTATACTTGGTTTGGAAATTGAAGATAAGCACATTAAAGTAAACCGACAGCAGGAAACCAACCTGCCGGGGGTATACGCTGCAGGTGATTGCACCGGCCCTCCCTATCAGGTGGCCAAATCAGTAGGGGAAGGCCAGGTAGCTGGCCTCAATGCAGCTAAGTACGCCTCGCGCAAGTAGGAGAACTATTCCTCCTTTTTCTCCTGCTCAGGTGTACGTTTGCCAATAATCCCAAATTCATAAAATAAATCGTCGATAGTACCGAATAGAGTATTGGCAAAACTGCCCTTGCTTTTACCTTTGGCACTGCTCATGGCTTCAGATTCCGGCTTAGGTTTGCCCAGTTTTGTTCCAATAGGCATAGCTGTTACTCCCTTTTGGTAATAGTGTTCCTATAAGAGTTGGCTTTTATGACAGCTAGAGTTAAACAAGACATGAAAAACTGACGGTAAGCAAGCAACCATAATTTTTCTGCCGGGGATTTGCCTTGTGGGCTGTTGACGAACTTTGGTGAGGATGCTATAATAATCTTCGTTGCGGAGCCGTGGTGTAGCGGTTAACATG
>LSQX01327051.1_pt1 | contig 50574 bp, 47 predicted proteins | sample 654561 | NCBI WGS metagenome assembly LSQX01 (sample SAMN04489861, study PRJNA283612) | anaerobic digester metagenome | isolation source: 4 biogas reactors fed with cattle manure at either 37C or 55C with and... | place: Denmark: Kongens Lyngby | collected 2014
TATTTAAGCCTTTTCTGAAAGTGCCCATGTATCTTAGAATAGTAAAAATCTTCTATTTCAGTGTTTTGCTGATAAACTACAAATCATGATATAGCAAAACAGGAAAGATGCGTTTTTCAGAAATATTACAATAAATATCAGCGAATTTAAAACTCATTGACATGTCCTGTTTCATCAAGCAATTACAGCCTTTAAATCATAATTTTTTATTATAAACCTGTACTAATAAGGAAGGTGGCTGCAAAAGCAATAATAGCTGACAATTCAGGGAATACTGCTAAAACCATGGTTTTACCAAAAACATCATAACCTGAGCCAATACCTGCAATTCCGTTAGCACAAACCTGCCCCTGTTTCATAGCAGATATCAATCCAACAAATCCAAGGGTTATTCCTGCTGTAAAAATTGCAAATCCCTGTCCTATAGTCATTGCAGAAACAAATGCAGGTGTAAGTTTTGCATTGATAATAAAGAAACCACCAAAACCATAAAGTCCTTGTGTACCAGGCAAAGCACTTAAAAGCATATAAGAACCAAATGCATCTTCATTCTTCTTCAGTGCACCAATTGTAGCATTGCCACCAATTGTAACACCAATTGCACTGCCGATTCCAGATAAACCAATCATTAATGTAATGCCTACGTAGGCCAGGAAAACTGCTGTTGTCATACTTACTGATTTTTAATTGTTAAAAGTTAATTTTTGATAATAAATGAATTTCTGTTTTAAATTATGAATTGTTTATGTTTATTAGATAGTTTTAATTAATTAAAAAATATTTTTCATTTTTTAATTTTTTCAGTAAATGGTTTATATTCTTTACCTCCACCGTTAAATCCTGCGTATTTAAAAAATTCAACAAAAGTTAAACGCATAGGATGAACAAAAGCCCCTAATGATGCAATAAGAATATTGAGAGTGTGAGCAAGAGTAAGGAATATCACAAATATAACAGGGCCAACATACGGGGTCTCAAGCAAGCTTAATCCAACGCTATTGATAACAAATCCAAGTATTGAACTAGCAATACCAAGAGCAAATAAACGAATGTACGACAGTATATCACCAAACAATCCGGTTGCCATTCCATAAATATCCCATATACCCTTGCCAATTCTTACGAAAATATTTACATTAGGATCATTCAGCAAGAATATAAACACGCCACTTACTGCCAACACACTATATAAGACTATCTTTTCACCTTCTGGAAGGATTTTAGTTTGCACCAATATTACTCGAGCGATCAAGCCTAAGAAAAGGACAAGCCATCCAAGAGTTGAGAACGCATATTTAAAACCTCTTTGTTTAGTAATATTAAGTATTTTCACAAATAGTCCGAAGAGTATCTGAACACATCCCAGGATCAATGCCAGATAAAACATTTTCTGACTGTCGAGAAAATATTCACGCATGCCGGAAAGGAACGGAATATTGGCATCAATAAGGCTAATACCAAAAAACGTCCCTGATAGAGTTCCCAGAATAACAGTACCTATACCAAGATATTGAGCCAGCGACAAATAAGGTCGGAAAGAAGGATCCACTTTTCGTTTTAGCAATAGAGACAATATTAAGATCAACAGTCCGTAACCTGCATCTCCAACACAGAATCCAAAAAACATCATAAAAAATGGAGCAAAAAATTGCGTCAGATCCAATTCATGATAAGAAGGTAATGAGAAAAGACTGCCAATTGGTTCAAACAACTTGGCAAAAGGTTTATTTTGTAGTAGAATTGGTATCTTATCGGTTTCTTCTGGTTGACCTTCCACATAAAGAATCTTGTTTTCTTCGCAAAACTCTATAAGCTTTTGTTCTTCCGATTCAGGAACATAACCCTGAAGAAGCATCAACTTTTCGTCTGCTTCAACACGTGTATTAGATATAACACGATTAAAATCAGCTTTGGTTTTTAATTTTTGTAAAGTTTCCTCAAGTACTGGTATTGAAGTAGCTGCAAATTCATCTAGCATATCAGCAACTTTCTTTTTACGCTCCAGAATTGCATCACGACGTTTAATTACTTCGGTAACAGATAATTCAGGTGCTTTTACCTCTTCGGCACTGAGTTCAACAGGTTCATCACTATCACTTACTAGTATAAAATACACACTTGTCGGAGTTGATCTTACAACTCCAATAGCATATTGATTTTCCCATTCGGGATTATATCTTTTTGCCGAAGCAATATAAAAAGAAACATTTAAATCAGCTTTTTTTAGATTTTCAAGAGTGCCAAGTGAGAAATCACCCCAGGGTTCAAGATTTGAAATTTCTTTGTTTACCGAATTAAGTTGTTGTTCAAAACCATCTTCTTCATTAAGTAATTCTCTAACTTTTTCAACTATGGCAATCCCATCGGTTTCAGGTGAGGGAGAATCTTTTGAGGCTATCCTCCGGCGATTAAGCAATTTAATGGTCTCTTGAATTGCTCTTTGTTCCATCAACTGAACACGTGTTTCGTCATCCATATTTTTAGTACGTTCCACAATATCTACCACACCAACTTTCCGTAATTTTTCCAGAAAGATCTGATAATCTTCATGATAAACCAGAAACGTATATTTTTTCATTGGTACTATCATGCCACTTCCTCCATTTGTGTAATACGATTTTTCACAATTTTTTGAGATGATTTTGATAGATTCTCTTCATCTTCAAGAAAACGTTTAATTTTTAAAATGGCTTCTTCGTAACCAGGTATCTGTACTTTTTCATAAAGATTTACTTTCTGTGTGGTTTTCTTTCTGGCGTGATCCAACAACCTCATTTTACGAACAAAAAATTCACGTTCAATCGCAATTATTGCTAGTTCTTTCAAAATCGAAATACCATCCATATACCAGAATGGATTATTAAACAAGCTAAAATCGTTTATTCTAAAATGGATTTGTTCCAAAACAGGCGTTCTTACACCAGCAATCTTTTTTATGCTTAAATCAACATCATCAATATGAACAAGTGATGTATCAAATTCAGCCCAAAGACTAGTCATTTCATCATAAGCAGCCATTTTTTCATGAAGTTTATCATCAAGTCTTGAAGCTTCATCTTTTGCTCGACTAACTTCTACCCGCAATGCTGATTCTTTATTTTTCAAAGTTGGAAGTGCTCGCAAACGAATACTCAACTGCTTATTCAATTCTTGTAATGAAGTCTTATTATATTGAAATTTTATTGCCATTTATTCGATGATTATACCTAAAATTCAAAATTCATTTAACTCACTTCTAAAGTAATTCTCTTAGTATTTATCTGATTAAATATGTTAATGTTTTAATCTTTCTCAAGTTGAAATAATGAATTTAGAATTTACTGTTCTTAATTATCTTTAATCCAGTATTTATCAACCAAGTCTTTTCTCAAACCTACTTCAGCAGGTGAAAAATATTTGTTGAACAAACTCCATGCTATAATAAGCATTTGTTCAGTATCAATATTTACGTCAATAGCCAATAACTTATCTGAGTATTCTTTAGCAAAGTCCAGAGTTCGCTGATCATAGTCGGTAAGATCAAAACCATTTTCAAGTTTAGTGCGTGCATTAGCAGCATCGGCATAAAGACGTACTGCAGCATTCATCACCTGCGGATGGTCTTCACGGGTTTTAGTACCTATAACCAATTGCTTCAGACGTGACAAGCTCCGAAACGGGTCAACAATAACTTTCCCAATTTCAGTATCACGACGTAAAAACAACTGACCTTCAGTAATATATCCGGTATTGTCAGGAATAGCATGTGTAATATCTCCGCCCGAAAGAGTAGTAACAGCAATAATGGTAATTGATCCCCCGTCAGGAAATTGAACTGCTTTTTCATAGAGTTTTGCAAGGTCGCTGTATAATGAACCCGGCATAGAGTCTTTTGATGGAATCTGGTCCATACGGTTCGAAACTATACTTAATGCATCGGCATACAGGGTCATATCAGTAAGTAGCACAAGCACTTTTTCATTTTTATCCACTGCAAAATATTCAGCAGCTGTAAGTGCCATATCGGGAACCAGCAGTCGTTCGACAGGTGGATCTTCAGTAGTATTTACAAAACTAATGATACGATTAAGTGCTCCTGCATGCTCAAATACATTTTTATAATACAGATAATCGTCGTTTGTAAGACCCATACCACCAAGAATAATCTTATCAGCTTTAGCACGCATGGCAACCATAGCCATTACCTGATTATAAGGCTGATCGGGATCAGCAAAAAATGGAATTTTTTGCCCGGTAACCAGGGTGTTGTTAAGATCAATACCTGCAATACCCGTTGCAATAAGCTCTGATGGCTGCATCCGCCTTACCGGGTTTACAGAAGGACCGCCGATTTCACGTTCTTCACCTTCAACTTCGGGACCTCCGTCGATAGGTTCGCCAAAAGAGTTAAAAAATCTTCCGGCAAGGTCTTCACTGACTTTTAACGTTGGAGGTCGATTAAAGAATACTACTTCAGCATTGGTAGGTATTTCTTCAGTACCTGAAAAAACCTGAAGGGTAACATTATCGCCCATAATTTTTACTACCTGAGCAAGACGTCCATGTACCAATGCAAGTTCTTCATTCCCAACTCCAGTAGCATTTAATGAGCAAGTGGCTTTAGTGATCTGAGTGATTTTTGTATAGATTTTCTGAAAAGCTCTGGTTTCCATTACGATACTTTCCTTTCATCAATTATATTATGTAATTCTTTTTCAAAATCATAAAAATCTTTCGATTCAAATACTGAATAGTTCATCTGTTTCAAAAGGTTGATAACTCTTTTGAAATAAGTGTTTACTTCTTCAAAATTATCGAAATTAAAATCGGTATAATAAATGTCATAGATTTTATCAAGCATGAATTTTTGCCTGTTCATTGGTGCATTACAGTCAATTTTATCGAAAGCATCCTGCTGAAGTATTACTGAATCAAATACTTCAGATTTCCAATAAACAAGGTGATAATCAAGTGGAACACCATCGTCACCAAGAATATTTATTTGTTCTGAAGCTTCTTTACCACGGATCAGAATATTCTTCAACATCATTACTCTATCCACCCAATCATCAGCAATATCCTTTTTAAGATTTTCCTGTAATTCAGGATATTCAAGATATTTTGAATAGCTGTCAATGGGGTCAATAGCAGGATAGCGTTTACTGTCAGCACGCTGCTGCGATAAAGCATAGAAAGCGCGGGCAGCTTTTTTAGTTGACTCGGTTACTGGTTCTTTAAGGTTACCACCGGCAGGCGAAACAGTTCCAATAAAAGTAATAGAACCGGTTTTTCCATTGTTCAGGTATACGAAACCGGCACGGCTGTAGAAGTTTGAAATAATAGCAGGCAGGTCCATCGGAAAAGCGTCAGGTCCGGGAAGTTCTTCCATACGGTTCGACATTTCGCGTAATGCCTGGGCCCAGCGCGATGTAGAATCGGCAAGCAACAATATTTTCAAACCCATTGCACGATAATATTCTGAAATTGCCATCGCAGTGTAAACCGAAGCTTCGCGAGCAGCAACAGGCATATTGGAAGTGTTTGCAATAATGGTAGTACGCTCCATTAATTTCCTGCCTGTTCGCGGGTCTTCAAGTTCGGGGAACTCAGTAAACAGTTCAACAACCTCATTAGCACGTTCACCACATGCTGCCACAACCACAATATCAGCCTCAGCCTGTTTTGAAATAGCATGCTGAAGAACAGTTTTTCCACTACCAAAAGGACCGGGTATAAAGCCTGTTCCGCCTTCAACAATTGGGTTAAGCGTATCAATCGTGCGAACTCCCGTTTCAAGCAGTTTGAATGGCCTTGGCTTGTCTTGATAATTCTTGACTGCTCTTTTCACAGGCCATTTCTGAACCATTGTTACTTCAACGTCTATGCCTTTTTCATCGGTAAGGGTAGCAATGACATCATAAATCTTGTATTTACCGGCTTTTACTAGTTTTTTAATCCTGAAATTTCCTTTAAAATTAAAAGGAACCATGATCTTGTGAGGGATTGAATTTTCCATTACCTGCCCAAGCCAATCAGCAGCATTAACCATATCGCCTTCTTTGGCAATAGGTTCAAAATCCCATTCTTTATCAGGATTGAGAGCGCGGGTATAGTCACCACGTTTTAGAAAAATACCCTTCATCTCATCCAGGTCGTGTTGCAAACCATCGTAATTACGTGACAGGATACCAGGTCCCAGAGTTACTTCGAGCATATGACCTCGAAATTCTACATCAGCTGCCGGTTTTAATCCCCGAGTGCTTTCAAAAACCTGCACATAGGCTTTGTCACCCAACACTTTGATTACTTCAGCCATAAGTGCAGTACCATCATGGCTGATATAGCAAATTTCATTTTGCGCTACCGGGCCATATACCTCAACAATTACAAGGTTGGCAATTATGCCTGTTACCTTACCGCGGGTTAAGTTGTTGCTATTCATTATATATTAAACTCTTTTGAAAATTTATAACTATTTTCCAGGTCTTTAATCAATTTCCGGAACATTTCTTCGCCAGTTTTTTTATCAAGCTTCAGCCAACGTTCTACCATCTTCATTTTTATTACAAAAGCAAGAATGACTTCAATTGAAAAATATCTGAAAGTGTTCTGCTCATCAAGATAATTCCATTTTAACTGATCAATGGCTCTTTCACGATCAAGCAAATTGTCGTATTCATTGATCTGAATCAGTTTATCAATATAGAAAAATTCATCCTGCAAACCAAAATCCGCTGCATTGCTTTTGCGAATGGCATTATTAATATAATTATCTCCAACTAAAAGGTGTTCCACAGGAATTTTATGACGTCGTGCAGTAAAACCTGCTAGGATGTTACGGATATTACATTCAAGCTCAAACCAATCCCGCAAAAACTCATTCTTGGTTTTAAATAAGTACTCATAATATAGAGTTGCAAGCTGATCTTCCCAGCTCATTTTAGCTCTAATCGGTTGATCTGTTTTAAAACTGGTTATAAAGGTTTTAAGATAAGAAGGCAGAATTTTTGGTTCCTTGATCTCTTCTTCCAGCTCATAAAATGAATATTTTCCAGAACTATCGAATTTGTCAATATTCTGAGTAAGCAGGTTAAGCACATTATTATTATCAACTTCAAGAAATAATAATTCTACTAATTTATAATCGGTAGAATGAAGATTTGCTTTCAGTTCCATTTTAAACTCAGACAAAGTAACAGAAAGCTTACTTTGCTCAAAAACAATATCCGGCATACCTGCTACCAGGTAGTAATAATTTCTCCTATACATTATTCGTCCCCGTATAGCAATTTGGTAGTTCTTGGCCTGAGATAATATTTAAAGAAATTTTCGAAGTCCTCATCAGTAAAGCTTAATAAAAAGCTTTTATCGCCCGGACCAATTCGAAAACCACTGCTCAACTTGTTATCGAATTGAATATCAAGTCCGCCTTTCAACAATTCATTAGTTTTCCGGTCAAAATAATTGCCAAGAGTTTTTTCATCTTCTTTTGGCAATGTAAGAGCAAGATTAATACCTGCATTTGACCCGGGATCCCAGTTTTTTATAATAGTCTCAATGATCTTTTTAATAAAATCTTTATCGTTGACTGCTGATTTCACAGGTTCGTGAACAAGGCGGGAAACAACCAAATTGGTAATTTGCTGTTTTAGTGCCAGAATTGATTGCCTTGCAGACATTGTCACTTCGTTTGCAACATTATTATACAATTCATCTGACTCCTTTTTTGATTGTTCTTTCAATTCTAATGCTTCTTTTTTGGCATTTTCCAAAATAGCTTCTGCCTCTTTACGAGCGTTTTCAACAATAGCGGCAGCTTCTTTATTTGCCTTTTCTATACCTTCGTTGTAGATTTTACTGGTAAGCTCTTGAAGTTTACTTTCCATTTTCTGATTTTTAAAATTGAGTGCAAAATTAGTATTTTATTAATATGTTGAGCATCTTCGTGTTATTTAATTATTGACTGTAGATAAATATTCTCACTACATTGAAACAATGTGCTAAAGTCACATTGAAGAACATATTCCACTGTATTTCAAGACATTACAAAGAAAATATCATACATTCCTTGTCAAAATATTCATTAAAAATAACAGGTTACAGAAATAAACTTTTTATTACTCTTGATCATTGAAAAGCTCTGTACAGATACCTGAATATCAAGAACCTTTAATTTGCATTTATAGAATCGTAAAATCATAAAAATGTTTTTATTCTCAAAAAAACAATTAATTCAATTTCTATTATTACAAAAGTTTTATCCTTTAGTATTTCAAAAAGTAAAATCAATGATTTTTATCAGAATGCCAATTAAATTAGGTTCTGAAATAGGTTATTGCAGAAACAAGCCTGATTAGAAAATGTTTAAAGGCTTAAAACAAAATTATTTTTTACTTGGTTCTAAAATTAAAATTTTTAGTGTACGTTTGTAAATTCATTATTCTAATCCAAAAACTGATGTTATGAGTTATGTTTTCGAAGGTTTAAAACCAGATGCCCTATGGCAGTATTTTGATGAAATATGTAAAATCCCCCGACCTTCAAAAAAAGAGGATAAAATTATTGCCTATCTTTTAAAGTTTGCTGCCGATCATGATCTTGAAGTTGATACTGATGAGATTGGTAATGTTTTAATTAAAAAAGATGCTACACCAGAATACGAAAAGAAAAAGACTGTTGTACTACAAAGTCACGTTGATATGGTTGGCGAGAAAAACAGTAATGTTGACCATGATTTTGATACTGATCCCATAAAACCATTTATCGATGGAGAATGGGTTAAGGCTCGTGGCACGACCCTTGGCGCTGATGATGGTATTGGCGTAGCAGCACAACTGGCAATTCTGGCGGCAAACAATATTCCTCATGGTCCTATAGAATGTCTTTTCACGGTGGATGAAGAAACTGGACTTTCTGGTGCTTTTGGTTTGAAGCCTGGTTTCTTAAAAGGTAAAATTCTACTTAATCTTGACTCAGAAGATGAGGGCGAGCTTTTTATTGGTTGCGCCGGTGGAAAAGATACAGTTGGTACCCTACCCTGCCCTACCGTGCCCGCAGATGTTGATGGAAAGGCATATCTGCTCAAGGTTAGCGGACTTAAAGGCGGACACTCAGGCGATGATATAAATAAAGGACTTGGCAATGCCATAAAAATGCTTAACCGAGTTTTATGGACTGCAACAAAACAATATGGTCTGCGTGTTGCAGATATTGACGGTGGAAACCTAAGAAATGCCATTGCACGCGAAGCTTTTGCCACAGTTATGGTTCCGCAAAGGTTCATTAACGATTTTGAAAGTTATGTTAAAGAAATGGAAAAGATCATTAAATATGAATTCCGTTCAACTGAACCTAATTTGAGAATCAAAATTGAGGAGACCGGACTTCCTTCAAAACTGTTTGAAAAATCTTTTCAGGAAAAGCTTCTGAACACGCTTTATGCACTACCACATGGAGTTCTTTCCATGTCGCGTGAGATTCCAAACTTTGTTGAAACAAGCACCAATCTTGCTTCAATAAAAATGGTGGATGGGAAGATCGTAATAAGTACAAGTCAGCGCAGCTCGGTTGAAAGTGCCAAAGAAAGTGCTGCCAATAAACTTGCCAGTGTTTTTTCTATGGCAGAAGCTCAGGCAGAACATTCATCCGGATATCCGGGATGGACCCCTAATCCGGACTCAGAAATTCTTGAAATCACAAAAAATGCATATAAAAAGCTTTTCAATACCGAACCAAAAGTCCTTGCCATTCATGCTGGGCTTGAGTGCGGTGTGATTGGTGAAAAATATCCGGGTATGGACATGATTTCATATGGTCCTACCATCAAGGGTGCACACTCACCTGATGAGCGGCTTAATATTGAAACCACAAAGAAGTTCTGGGACCTCACCCTTGAAATACTGAAAAGTATCTCAGACGAGTAAATACTTGTTTTACAGATAATCAAATACCGAAAACCAAGCCCACCCTGATTACGGGATTGGAATAAGGTGAATTTTCTGTTTCATTAAGATTATACAGGAGCATGATCTCAAGAGCACTATGCTCACTGAAATACTGCCTATATCCACCTCCAATGAAAATACTGTTGAAATCAATATTTTCACGGTTTTCTCTTCGGAACAACAGATATTCATATTCCGTATGAGCGAATAATTGTGGCAATATGGTATATCTGGCAAAGCAGCTTCCACCCCAGATATTGGTTTTATAGCGTTCTTTTGGGTTATATATCGAACGGATACTATAGAACTTATAGGTTCCGCCAACGCCAAGTGCTAATTTTTCGGTTAGTTTATAACCAACTATTGGTGAAATGTCAATAAGGGTAATAGTCCCAAACTGCAAACCAAAATTCCCTCCGAGATACCAGTGTTTTGTTTTTTCTGTCCTGTCAAAATCCTGAGCCAATATATAAAAAGGGATCAGTATCAGGACTGTTAAAATAGCAGTAATCCTTAGCTTCATTTTTATTGTTTAATTTGCTTACCAGCAGGTTCAAATAAAGGCTTCAAAATATTTTTTTTTAAAGAACTCATAAACCTGAAGTCAAATTGTTAATTATCATTCGCCAAAATTACTAAGCTAATCAATACAACAAGATAATATTAAAAAATTTAACCAAATATGTGGTTTAGGAACAAATAATCATGATTTTGTTAATTCAGCCCTGACAGTAACAAAAAAATCACCTCCGGCTTTGCTATCCAAAACCGGAGGTGGTCAGAGTTAATTATATGGTAACCCAACTACTAATACCTTTTTCTTGGCTTGTAGTGAGTATGCAGCAGATCATGAGCTTTATGGCTATTAGCCTCTCCAAGGAATTCCTTGTAAAGACGTACTACTTCAGGATTATCATGCGACTTACGTAAAGGCATGCCTTCGTCCTCAGCATAAATTGCTTCGGCACGTTTCTTCCTGATCTCCAATGATGTTGGAATAGGCTGCCCACCACCTCCAAGGCATCCACCCGGACATCCCATAACTTCAATAAAATGGTAATTAGCCTCGCCTGACTGTACTTTTTCCATAAGAATTTTGGCATTTGCCAATCCATGGGCGACAGCTACATTTAGATCAACACCTTCAAGAAAACTCCACTCGGGCTTTACATTCTTAATTTTAATTGTAGCTTCCCTAACACCTTCCATACCACGAACCGGAGTAATATTCAGATTAGTAAAAGGTACTTCGTTACCTGTAACAATTTCATAGGCAGTGCGTAATGCAGCTTCCATAACACCACCGGTAGCACCAAAAATTACAGCTGCTCCGGTTGATTCACCAAGAATGCTGTCATATTTTTCATCTTCAAGTTTTTCAAAATCAATGCCAGCCTGACGTATCATCATTGCCAATTCGCGTGTAGTAAGGATATAATCCACATCCTGATAACCACTGTCACGCATTTCAGGGCGATTTGCTTCAAATTTCTTGGCAGTACATGGCATGATGGAAACCACAACCATATCCTGAGCCTTAATGTTAATCTTATCAGCATAATATGTTTTAGACAAAGCTCCAAACATCTGCTGTGGTGACTTACAGCTCGATAGATTATTTAACAAATCAGGAAAGATATGTTCCTGGAATTTAATCCATGCCGGCGAACAGGAAGTCATGAGAGGCAGCGCTATATTTTCATCGTTATCTACCAGAGCTCTCTTCAGGCGTGTGAGTAATTCAGTACCTTCCTCAATAATTGTAAGATCAGCAGCAAAGTCAGTGTCAAGAACTTTACTAAAACCAATTTTCTTTAAAGCTGATACAAGTTTTCCTGTTACCCTTAAACCAGGATCAAAGCCAAGGTCTTCGGCAAGAGCAACTCGAATGGCCGGTGCAGTTTCAACAACAACAAATTTATTGGGATCATAGATAGCATCCCATACTTCATCAATATAACTACGTTCAGTGAGAGCACCCGTTGGACAACGATTTACGCATTGTCCGCAATTTGTACAAACCACTTCATTCAATGGTTTACCAAGGAAGGTAGATATCTTCTGCTGATCTCCCTTATTTATCACTGCCAACGCACTCACAGCCTGCAAATCAGTACATGTACGAACACAACGCTGGCAACGGATACATTTGCTATCATCCTTAACGATTGAAGGTGAACTTATATCCTGAATTTTATCCTTTGGCTTCACAAGATCAAGAAAAACATGATCGCCAATACGATATTCGCTTGAAAGGGTCTGTAGCTCACAATTACCATTCTTAAAGCATTTTGTACAGTCCGAATTGTGTTCTGACAACAGTAACTCAATAATGTGCTTACGTGATGTTCTTACCTTTTCGCTATTTGTAAACACTTCCATTCCTTCAGAAACAGGAGTGGCACAAGCTGCTGCAAGTAATTTTGCTCCTTTTACTTCAACCACACAAACACGGCAATTTCCAGCCACATTTAAATCGGGGTGGTCGCAAAGAGTAGGGATACGAAAATTGATCCTACTGGCAGCTTCCAGAATAGTTGTACCTTCTTCAACTGAAACCGGTATATTGTTTATCTTTAGATTAACCAGATACTTACTCATAATTTTATTCTTTTAAGTTTTTTAGTAAATAATTTCTTCCCTGAAGTTATCGACAATAGAATTAAAAGGATTACCAACCGATTGTCCTAAACCACACTTTGCAGCAATACGCATGGTAGTGGTGAGTTTTTTCAGATCATCAAGGTACGATGGTGGTTTTTCACCTCTTTTTACAGCTTCAATTCCTTTTAATAACTGCTGACAACCAACACGGCAGGGAGTACACTGTCCGCATGATTCCTCAGTAAAGAATTCCAGATAGTCATGCAGCACATTGTACATAGAACGCGTACTATTGAAAATCATCATTGAACCACCGGTGGGAATTCCTTCAAAACCAATGATTGTGTCATTGAACTTTTTACGCGGCACACAATGCCCTGATGCACCTCCTACCTGAACAGCCTTGGCATCGCCATCAGCAAATTCATCAACAAATTGATTCAATGGCATACCAAGTTCCAGTTCATAGATTCCTGGTATAGGAGTGTCGCCTGAAACTGAGAAAACCTTTGACCCGCGGGAGTCTTTGGTTCCAAGTTCTTTAAATTTCTGAACGCCCAATCTCGAAATCATGGTAACATATACCAATGTTTCAACATTATTAATTACTGTGGGTTTTTTATTATAGCCTGCAACAGTAGGATAAGGAGGTTTATTTCTTGGCTCCCCTCTATATCCCTCCATTGATTCAAACAAAGCACTTTCTTCACCGCAAACATAAGCACCACTACCAGAACGGATAGCTATCTGAAAATCGAGATTCCTGTCTTTTAAGTGTTTATTAAAATTATCAAGCTTTTTCTGAAGACCTTTAACTAAGAAATTATATTCACCACGAATATAAATATAGCCTTCTTTGGCACCTACTACATAACCACAAATTGCCATTCCTATAAAGACTTTCTCAGGCACCTTGTCAAGTATTTCACGATCTTTAAAAGTACCCGGTTCTCCTTCGTCAGCGTTACAGATAACATATTTAACATCGCTATCTTCATTTTTGGTGAATTTCCATTTCAATCCTGTAAGAAATCCTGCACCACCTCTTCCTTTTAAGCCTGAATCAATAAGATCCAGAATAATATCATCGGCAGGTTGTGCCAGCGCTTTATCCAATATATCAAGAAGATTACAATCTTCATCCATTTGGAATATTATATCTACTTTTTTAATTTGCTTGTCCATCTTAGGTTAATTTTAAGTTATTAATTTGTTACTATTTTCTGGAATATTCTTCTATAACCTCTATGGCTTTCTGCGGGGTTAATTCGGTATATACTTCATCATTTACAAGCATAACAGGCCCTTTATGACACCATCCAAGGCAATTTACTGTAAGAAGTGTGAACATTTTGTCATGTGTGGTCTCTCCTGCTTTGATCTTCAGCATATTTTCAAGTGCCAGCAACACTTCATCCTTACCTTTCATATGACAGGTAATTGTTTTACAAATCCTAATAATATTTTTTCCACGCGGAATAGTATCAAGGAAAGTGTAAAATGAAGCAGTACCATAAACATCAGCGGCAGAGAGATCTAGCTCTCTGGCTACGGCGATCATAGCATCTTCAGAAAGGTATCGTTCTTCCTGAACAACACCTTGTAAAACAGCCATTAAGCTGTTACGAGTTTTTCCATGCTTTCTGACAAGCTTTTGGACTAATTGATCAGTTTTCGACATTTATCCTCCGTAATTAATTTAAACTATTGAAACATAATGGGTTATCAACTTCATTGTTAGTGTACTAACAATGAGAGACAAAAGTAAGTAATTCATTTGTTATATAATTAACAATATCGCATTATTTTTAGTCAAATATGATATTTAGAATTAATCTAAATATATAAAACTCTGGAAGTAGTTAAATAACAGCATCTTACAATGATATTTAATAAGCATTAAAATTAAATAAATTATGATGAAATCCTTATTTTCATAATAATATCTAAATGGATCAAACGAAGCCAAAAAACATATCCCTAACTACAATTCTCAATATTTATATAACTTTGCGCACCAAATGAAAATGAGGCGAGGATTTTTATTTTGAATTAATTTATTGTAAATCAAATATTTAAAAAGATTATGAGAATTTTAAATGTTAAAGCCCGCGAGATTCTTGATTCACGTGGTAATCCAACTGTTGAAGTTGATATTGAACTTGAAGATGGTGCTTTAGGTCGTGCTATGGTTCCCAGCGGAGCATCAACCGGTGAGCGTGAAGCTACTGAACTTCGTGACGGCGATAAAACACGTTATCTCGGTAAGGGTGTATTAAAAGCTGTAGAAAATGTTAATAAAATCATTGCTCAAGAAATTGAAGGGCAATTTTTTGTTAGTCAGCGTGAGCTTGATTATTTTATGGTCAATCTGGATGGCACACCTAATAAATCAAAACTTGGTGCCAATGCCATACTCGGAGTATCAATGGCTTATGCAAGAGCTGAAGCTATGAGCGCCGGAATTCCGCTGTATCAATATCTTGGAGGCAGTAATGCACATGTTATGCCGGTTCCGGCACTGAATATTATAAACGGTGGTAGTCATGCTGATAATAATGTTGATTTTCAGGAATTTATGATAGCTCCTCATGGTGCTACATCATTCAGAGAATCAATACGTATGGGCGCTGAAGTATTTCATGCTTTAAAATCGGTTCTTAAGAAAAAAGGATATTCAACCGGTATAGGTGATGAAGGAGGTTTTGCTCCCGATTTAAAATCAAATGATGAAGCAGTTGAGGTGATCCTTGAAGCTATACATAAAGCTGGTTACAAACCCGGTGATGAAGTAAGTATTTGCCTTGACCCTGCTGCCAGCGAACTCTGGGATAACGGGAAGTACAAAATGTTTAAAAGCACCGGCGATCTCCTTAGCAGCGATGATATGATAAAACTTTGGGAAAACTGGGTCAGACAGTATCCTATTGTTTCAATTGAAGACGGACTTGCTGAGAATGACTGGAACGGATGGAAAAATTTAACAAAGGTGCTTGGGAATAAGATAGAAATTGTAGGAGATGATCTTTTCTGTACAAATAAAAAAATCCTGGCTGAAGGTATTGAAAAAGAAGTTGCCAATTCGGTTCTGATTAAATTGAATCAGATAGGAACCGTTACTGAAACTCTGGAAACTATTGAATTAGCCTACAAAAGCAGTTATAATTGTTTTGTTTCACATCGTAGTGGAGAAACTGTTGATAGTTTTATTGCCGACCTGACGGTTGCAGTTAATGCCGGACATATTAAAACCGGAAGTGCTTGTCGTGGCGAACGTGTTGAAAAATTCAACCAGTTAATGCGCATTGAGGAGGGGTTAGGCGGTGCTTCTGTTTTTGCTGGAAAAAAGGCATTTAAAAACTTTTAGAATCAGTGGATAGATATCTACAGAATACTATCCGATTCCAATTAAAAACATAATTAATATTAGAAAGGAATACTAAAGCCTGACTTTTGTATTCCTTTTTTCATTGCCCCCTTTTTCGCAGCCTAAAGCCAGCGACAATTAATTGTTGCATCATTGCAAAAGTAAAAGGGAATTAACTAAAATTCATAAATAGGAATCGGCTTTAGCCTATTTACCAAATAATTCCAAATAATTTGTTCAGCTTCTGAAAATTTTTCTTAACTACTAAAATCAGGCTTTCCGAAATAGTCTGTTACTCAGTTTTCAACAGACTTACTGTTATTTTATTAACAATGTGAAAAAATTAACAATAAATCCTTTGCCAGTAACTTTTAAGTAGCTATCTTTGCAGCGAAATTTAATAAAAGGATTTAAGAAACTGGGTTGAGTTAATAAAAACAAAAATGAAGATTCAGAAAATCAATGAGCTTTTAAACGCTGAGGTCGTTTGCGGAGAGATCACCAATGATAGTGAAATTGCCTTTGCTTTTGCTTCAGATTTGATGAGCGAAGTACTCACAATTAAAAAGGATGGGATTGTACTTCTTACAGGATTATGCACTATTCAGGCTATTCGCACTGCCGAAATGTCTGATATTCACTGCATTATCTTTGTAAGAGGAAAAAAGGTAAGCGAAGAAATGATAGAGCTTGCAAAAGAAAACAATATCATACTTCTTAAATGCCAGTACTCAATGTTTAAAACCAGTGGGATTTTATATTCTGAAGGAGTTCAACCGGTTTATTAATGAAAATTATAATGATGGAACCAATGCATCTGCAATACGAACTGGAAGGTGGAAACTTCACTAAAGCGGGATTTGCTTCAAGTGAAATTAAGAAAGTATTGAAACAGCTTAATGTAGATGCAAAAACCATTAAACGTATTGTGGTATCATCGTACGAAGCAGAAGTTAATATTGTAGCACATGCCTATAGCGGAATTATCAATGCATGGATTGATAATGAAAAGATAGTCTTACATTTCAACGATAAAGGACCTGGAATTCCGGATATTGAAATGGCTATGCAGGCAGGATACTCAACTGCTTCGCCGGCAGTTAGGGAAATGGGATTTGGGGCAGGTATGGGCTTACCAAATATAAAAAATAATGTTGACCTGCTGGAAATAAATAGTGAAGTCAATAAAGGGACCTTAGTTAAATTTACAATAGGTTTAACGCCTGAAATGAATTAAAATGAACAACAAGTTTTTTCATCACGCATTGTACTTCTCCAAAGAAACCTGTATAGGTTGTACACATTGCATGAGAGTATGTCCAACCCAGGCAATACGGGTGCGTAATGGAAAAGCCGAACTGCTTCCAAATCGTTGTATTGACTGTGGAGAATGTTACAGGGTATGCCCTGTGGATGCTGTTAAGGTTGAGCAGGACGATTTCAACCTTATCTACAATTACAAATACAGGGTAGTGCTTATTCCCGGTGTATTTTTAGGTCAATTCCCCGAAGACATCAACCAGCAACAGATATACAGCGTACTGATTGAACTTGGATTTACTCATGTATGTGAAGTAGAAACCGGTGCAGAAATCCTTAAAAGCGTTATGGCTGATTATATTGACGAAAACCTGCATATCAGACCCATGATATCTTCGTTCTGCCCTGCCATAGTTAGACTTATTCAGGTAAAATTCCCTTCGCTGGTAAACCATTTGATACCTTTAAAACAACCGTTGGACATTGCAGGATTTTATGCTAAACAACTTCTTATAAAACAAGGAGCTGAACAAGATGAAATCGGTGTGTTTTATATTACACCCTGTGCCGCTAAAATTGCGGCAATCAAAAGTCCGGTGGGCGAAACTCAATCAGTGATTGATGGTGTAATAAATATAGACTTTGCTTACAATAAAGTACTAACCATTATAAGGCAATCAAAATCAAAAAAGTTTCCTTCAGCTAAAGAATCTAATTTGAGCCCTGAAAGTATTTTATGGGCTTTAACTACAGGCGAGTCATCAGTAATGAGAGGCAGAAGTCTTGCTATTGATGGCATCAGCAATGTTATTGAATTTCTTGAGCAGCTTGAAAATGAAGAGATGAGCAATATTGATTTTCTTGAATTACGTGCATGCGACGAAAGCTGCGCCGGTGGCATATTAACAAGCTCAAATCGTTTCTTTACTTCCGAAAGGTTGAGAAACAGGGCAAAATCAGTACAACACCCGGCAGAAAGAAACGAAAACGACATTCATAATTTCAGAGAATATTTATCTAAACATTTTAGTATTGAAAAAATCAAACCTCGTTCAATGCTAAAGCTAGATGAAAATATTGGCAGCGCTCTTGAAAAAATGAAAAAAGTGAATGAGCTGATGGAGATTCTGCCATATGTGGATTGCGGTATTTGCGGCTCCCCTACATGCCAGTCGCTGGCAGAAGACACTGTTAGAAATGAAACTGAGATAAGTCGTTGTATTTTCATTCAGCGCATTCTTGAACAGAAAGGCACTTTTACTAATGAGGAATCAGTAAAAATAATGAAGGAGATCTGGGGTGAAGGGAAACTAGATAAAGACTTGAAATAAACTGAGAAAACCAGATAGAAAATGTAAAATAACGGACAAAACATCATAAAACAGTGAATAACAGCTTAATAAATGAATAATTTAAAGATATAATGAAAAAGCATAAAGTAAGTGAAATAGTTAAAAACCTTAATCTCAAAGTACTGAGTGGCGGCGAGGGGCTAGATCGTAAAGTATCAGGAGGTTATGTATGCGATCTGTTAAGTGATGTAATGGGCAATTCAAAAGAAGGGCAGATATGGGTCACTCTGCAAACACATAAAAATGTTATGGCAATTGCCTCGTTGCGCGATCTTGCCGCTATTTTACTCATTAATGGTGTGAACCCTGATGAAGATACAATAGCACAAAGTGAAACTGAGGGTATACCTATTCTTGGAACTGATATGCCGGCATTTGAAATTGCCGGAAAATTATATGAACTAATTAACAAATAATGAAAACTTTCAGGGCTGATCTGCATATTCATACTGTACTCTCGCCATGTGGAGATCTGGAGATGAGCCCTATAAATATTATACAAAAGGCAAAAGAAAAAAAACTGGATATAATAGGCATCACCGACCATAACAGCACCAGAAACAGCCTGCTCACACGAAGGCTTGCAGAAAAGGAAGGCATTACGGTGTTTTGCGGAGCTGAAGTTACAACAAAAGAAGAGGTGCATTGCCTGGCGTTCTTTGAAACCGATGAAGCAATTGAAGAGTTTCAGCAATTTCTTGAAAAACAATTACCTCCGGTAAAAAACGATGTAAACCGTTTCGGAGAGCAAATTGTACTTGATGAAGATGAAAATATCATTGATGAGATCCCCTACCTGCTTATTTCAGGATTACATGCTGGTATTGACAAGGTAGAAGAAATGGTTCATAAATTAAATGGCATCTTCATTCCGGCTCATATTGACAGAGCTTATTACAGCATACAGAGCCAGTTGGGGTTTGTACCGCCTAATCTTAAAGCCGATGCCTTTGAGATTTCAAGAAATGCAAAACCGGAGGAATTATTGAAAGAGCTGATGATCAAAGAGGATGCAACTTTTATAAAAAACTCCGATGCTCATTATATTGAAGATGTTGGAAGAACTTATAGTGAGTTTTACATGGAAGAACCAAGTTTTAAAGAGTTCAGAATGGCACTGGCAGGTATTAACGAACGAAGTGTTAAAATACAATGAAAGATCTGGCATTACATATTCTTGACATTACGCAAAACTCAATTACTGCCGGAGCTAACCTGATTGAAATAATTATCAATGAAGATGCACCTGATGGTATGATAAGCATTTACATAAAAGATAATGGTGCGGGCGTACCCAAAGAAATGCTGAAACAAATCACTGATCCTTATACAACATCACGCAAAACAAGAAAAGTGGGAATGGGATTACCTCTCTTAAGGCAGAATGCAGAACAAACTGGAGGATCACTTACTATAAATTCAGAATTAGGAAAAGGAACTGAAGTAAATGTGAAGTTTGCAGCCACCCATATTGACCTGCCTCCATGGGGTGATATTTCAGGAGTAATTATTTTAATGGTAGCTGCTAATCCTGAAATAATTTTTTCATACATTCACCGCTCGGTAAAAGGAGAGTATGAGTTTGATACAAGAGAGGTAAAAAAGGCTCTTGAAGGTGTACCAATTGATAATGCTGAGATAAGAGAATTCTTAAAGGATATGATAAATGAGAACCTGAATGAAATTGGGGCATGTAACACGAAATTATGGGAAAAGGATAATAATCAATGAAATAAAACAAAGACTGATAATCAGGATATTAAAATGAAATAATAAATTAATAAAATTATTAAATTAACAAAATTAGTTTTAATTAAACCGGAATAATGTGGACATAACCAATCTGTAACTGGAGAACAAACAGCAGCAAATGATTAACAGATTGTGAGTCAGCAGTTTTTCGGAAAAATAAAATGGAGGAAAAATATGACAAAAATCAAAACCCTGGCCGATCTTAAAAAGATGAAAGAAGAAGTTCGGTCGAAGATTACCCTGAGAGAACAAGGAGATAATCCTGAAGACAGGGTACAGGTAAAAGTAGCTATGGCTACCTGTGGTATTGCATCCGGTGCAAAGGATGTTATGGATTTCATGGTAGGTGCTTTCAATAAAAGAGGAATTGACGCAGTAGTAACCCAAACTGGTTGTATGGGCTATTGTTATGCCGAACCCACTGTTGAAGTTACAGTTCCCGGAAAGGAACCTGTTGTGTTCGGTTATGTAGATGTGAAAAAAGCTGATGAAATTATTGAAAAGTATATTAAAAAGGGAATTTTGCTTGAAGGCATCATTCCCGTGAATTATCAAACTATTGAATAACAAGCGGAGGAAATAAGAATGTCAAATTACAAAATGCATTTGCTTGTATGTTCAGGAACAGGCTGTCACGCTTCGGAAAGTGACCAGTTACTGATTAACCTGCAAAATGAAATTGCTCTCCGGGACCTGGCAGATGATGTGCAGGTAATAGGCACTGGCTGCTTTGGGTTCTGCGAAAAAGGACCTATTGTTAAGGTAATCCCTGACAATACTTTTTATACTGAAGTAAAATCTGCTGATGTTACTGAAATTGTTGCCGAACATGTGATCAAAGGTCGCAAGGTTGAACGGCTTCTTTACAAGGACCCGGTTACAAAAGAACATGTTACCGACTCAAAACACATGGGATTCTATCAGAAACAATTACGTATAGCGTTGCGTAACTGCGGTTTCATTAATCCTGAAAACATTGATGAATATATCGGTCGTGACGGATATGCAGCCCTTGGCAAAGTACTTCTGGAAATGACTCCCGAAGAAGCCATTAAAGAAGTAATGGATTCAGGACTTCGAGGACGTGGTGGTGGCGGATTCCCGACCGGCCTGAAATGGCAAATAACCAGAGAAGTACAAGCCGATCAGAAATATGTGGTATGCAACGCTGACGAAGGCGACCCGGGTGCTTTTATGGACCGTAGTATTCTTGAAGGCGACCCTCACAGCGTTCTTGAAGCAATGGCAATATGTGGTTATTGCATAGGTGCAAGTAAAGGGCTTGTATATATCCGCGCTGAATATCCCCTCGCTATTGAAAGACTGAAAACTGCCATTAAACAGTCTATTGAATATGGTTTACTTGGTGATGATATATTAGGCAGCGGCTTTAATTTTGATATTGAACTCCGCTATGGTGCAGGTGCTTTTGTTTGTGGTGAAGAAACAGCTTTGATACATTCAATGGAAGGCGAACGTGGAGAACCTACATTCAAGCCACCGTTCCCATCGGTAAGCGGATATCTTGGCAAACCCACCAATGTTAACAACGTGGAAACTTTTGCCAATATCCCTGTAATCTTCAACAAAGGCGCCAAATGGTTCTCAGGTATTGGCACTGAAAAGTCGAAAGGAACTAAAGTTTTTGCTCTTGCAGGAAAAATCAATAATGTTGGATTGATTGAAGTTCCAATGGGTACTACCCTTCGTGAAGTAATTTTTGAAATCGGAGGTGGTATTAAAGGTGGTAAAAAATTCAAGGCAGTTCAAACAGGTGGACCTTCAGGTGGTTGCCTTACTGAAAAGCATCTTGACACACCCATTGATTTTGACAACCTTCTTGCTAGTGGCTCAATGATGGGTTCGGGAGGTATGATAGTAATGGATGAAGATGACTGTATGGTGGCCGTTGCCAAGTTTTTCCTTTCATTTACAGTGGATGAAAGCTGTGGAAAATGTACTCCCTGCCGTATCGGAAACAAACGTTTATATGAAATGCTGGAAGCCATAACAAAAGGTAAGGCAACAGTTGAAGATCTCGATAAAATGCAGAACCTCAGCAATGTCATCAAAGACACATCGCTTTGTGGTTTAGGTCAGACTTCACCAAATCCGGTATTATCAACCATGAATAATTTTTACGATGAATATCTGGCTCACGTAGTAGATCACAAATGTCCTTCAAGTCAGTGTAAGGATTTATTACGTTACGAAGTTATAGAAGAAAATTGCGTTGGTTGTACTGCCTGCGCCCGTAATTGCCCTGTTAATTGTATCAGTGGTGAGCGCAGACAAGTGCATTATATTGACCAGTCGCTTTGTATAAAATGTGGCGAATGCTTTGAAAGATGTAAGTTCGACGCTATAGCAGTGAATTAATTAAGGAGGTAGAAACATGAACAAAATAAAAGTAAATATTGATAATACTATTGTTGAGGTAGATCCAGGTACAACTATCCTGCAAGCAGCCCGACAAATTGATATTGATATTCCCACTTTGTGCTATATGCACCTTGGTGATATGGGAATAGAACATAAACCGGGTGGTTGCCGTATATGCGTTGTTGAAGTTAAAGGACGCCGCAACCTCGCTCCTGCCTGCGCTACTGAATGTACTGAAGGTATGGAAATTGAAACCCATAATATTCGAGTTCTAAACGCCCGCAAAACAGTTATGGAATTAATTCTGTCCGACCATCCGTCAGAATGTCTGTTATGTGCAAAAGCAGGTAACTGCGATCTCCAGACAACTGCAATCAAGATGGGTATCCGTGAAATTCCATATCAGGGTGAACAAAGCACCTATAAGGAAGATACTTCGCCTGCCATAATACGCGATATGGATAAATGTATTATGTGCCGCCGTTGTGAAACAATGTGTAATGAGGTACAAACCGTTGGTGTGCTTTCAGCTATAAACCGTGGATTCATGTCAGTTACGGCACCTGCTTTTGAACGCAATCTCGATCATAGTGAATGTACTTATTGCGGACAATGCGTAGCCGTTTGTCCAACAGGTGCATTGACTGAAGTGGATCATACAAATCAGGTAATTCGTCATCTGGCTGATCCCAACAAGGTAGTTGTGGTTCAAACTGCTCCCGCTGTTAGAGCTGCCCTGGGTGAAGAATTCGGTTTAAAACCAGGAACACTTGTTACGGGTAAACTAGTAGCTGCATTACGTCGTTTGGGTTTTGATTATGTGTTTGATACTGATTTTGCTGCCGACCTTACTATTATGGAAGAAGGTACTGAATTACTTGAGCGTTTGAACAAATACCTTAGCGGCGATAAGGATGTAAAACTGCCTATGCTTACATCCTGTTGCCCGGGATGGGTCAACTTTTTTGAATACCATTTCCCCGACATGCTTGATATACCTTCAACAGCACGATCACCTCAGCAAATGTTCGGAGCTATAGCCAAGAATTATTTCGCTGAAAAAATAAATGTAAAACGAGAGAATCTCGTGGTTGTGTCAATCATGCCTTGCGTTGCCAAAAAGTATGAATGTACTCGTGAAGAATTCAGCGTCAATGGAAATCCTGATGTTGATTTTGCTCTTTCAACCCGCGAATTGGCTAACCTGATCAAACGAGCCAATATCAATTTCAATAAGCTGAATGACGAAGATTTCGATCGTCCTCTTGGTGAATCAACAGGTGCCGGAGTTATTTTCGGAGCAACTGGCGGTGTAATTGAAGCAGCCATAAGAACTGCATACGAAGTCCAAACTGGTAAGAAACTGGAAAAGGTAGATTTTGAGCAACTTCGTGGTTTGGAAGGAATCCGTTCTGCTAAAGTTGATTTTGACGGACTGGAATTAAGCATAGGAATTGCTCACGGACTTGGTAATGCCCGTAAGCTGCTTGATGATATCAGACAAGGTAAGAGTCAGTACCACGCTATTGAAATTATGGCATGTCCTGGTGGATGTATTGGCGGTGGTGGTCAACCATTGCATCATGGCGATTCATCAATACTTAAGGCAAGACAAAGAGCTATTTATGAAGAAGATGCAAACAAGCCTATACGTAAATCACACGAAAACCCATATATTATTCAGTTGTATGAAGAATATCTGGGTAAACCTTTGGGCGAAAGATCGCATCAGCTTTTGCATACTTCTTATTTTGATAAAAGTAAAAAATTAATTGAAATAGAGGAATGATAACCGGAGAAAGGTTCTAATGTGAGTAAAAATAATAATCCTTTTTATTTTCAATTTTTAAATCAGAAATAACATGACATCAATAAAAGTAAAACTTAAAGAAAAAGATGTTGCTCAACTGAAACAGGTTTGCAAAGAATTTAATAATGAAGCCGGCGAACTGATAAATGTGTTACATAAAGCACAGGGCATTTTCGGTTATCTGCCTGCAGAAGTACAGGAAATTGTAGCTCAAGAATTAAATGTATCAGTAGCAAAGGTATATGGAGTAGTAACTTTCTACTCTTTCTTCACTATGATACCCAAGGGTTTACACCCAATTTCAATATGTACCGGTACAGCTTGTTATGTTCGTGGTGCTGAAAAGGTTCTTGATGAATTCAAACAACAATTGAACATCAAGGTTGGTGAAACCACACCAGATGGTAAATTTTCGTTGAGCTGCTTGCGTTGTGTAGGAGCTTGCGGATTGGCACCTGTAGTTCTTATAGGTGAAAAAACCTACGGACGTGTCTCTCCTGACGGCGTTAAAGACATCTTAAAGGAATACGAATAAATAAGATATTCCATTTATTGTAACGGCTGCCCTTATAGAGCAGCCGTTTTTGTTTACTAAATTTTCTACTATAATGTCATTCTTATAGGACTACCCCAGGCGTAGCGCATGTTAAAAACGCGGGGGCTGAGGTTCTTAAAAGATTCGGGCGCTGAGGCTCTCGGAGTGCCTGGGTAATACAACCCTACTGGATTTCAGGTAGTGAAGAAAAGTAGTTATGTTTATTGTGTACGAAGAAAGAACTGACAAAACAGAAATTTTACAATTTACTTTAACTGCCTTTGTATTCTGTGTTTTTGATGGAAATATTTTAGCAGCCAAATAGCAAGGTACAGAACTACAAAAACAAAGATGATGATAGCTCCTGAGGGCAAATCTGCAATATATGAAATGTATAGTCCTGTTATACTGCCCAATACCCCGAAAATAACGGAATAAATGATAATGTGTTTAAAATTCCGGGTTAGCAGGTTTGCAGCCGATTGTGGTATTGTAAGGTATGAGATCACAAGGATAATGCCTATAACCCTGATATTCAGCACAATGACTAAAGCTACGAGGGCAATTAATATATAATTAAATGTGTTTACCGGTAGTTTATGACTTTGAGCGTATTCTTCATCGAACGAGATAAAGAGAATGATGCGGTAGAACAGAATAAAAAACAGTATGAGTAATGAGCAAAGAATTATCATGAAATTAATATCGGTATTGCTTACTGTAAGAATATTCCCGAAAAGGTAGGTCATAAGATTGGGAGCATATCCGGGAGTAAGGAAAATGAAAATGATACCCAGTGCCATCCCAAACGACCAGATTATTCCGATGGCAGAATCTTCGCGGATCTCAGTCTTTTTTGAGATGAACTCAATACCCAGTGCCGATAGCAGTCCGAAAGCAGCACCTCCAAACATTGGATTTATACCAAAAAAATACCCCATTCCAATCCCGCCAAAAGATGCATGAGTAATCCCTCCGGCAATGAACACTTTGCGCCGTGCAACTATATAAGTTCCGGCAATACCACATGATATACTTGCCAGTAAGGCGGCCAGCAGGGCTTTGCTGAAAAATGAATAGCTGATAAGTTCAATAAATTCAGCCATATTAGTGATCGTGTTTCTTTAATACAGTATGAGGAATATCGCCGTGAGTAATAATCTGGATCGGGCAGCCGTAAGCAGCAAGCTGTTTCTCAGTGATAATGTTTGACGGATGGTAATTCAAATATTTATTTACGCAGGCTATTGTTTTTACATAATATGAAATAGTACCTATATCGTGGGTAACAACAATGATAGCCATGGTTTTGTTAAGCTCCAGCAGAATATCATAAAGATCGGCTTCAAATTTACTGTCAACAAAAGTATTAGGTTCATCCAGAATAAGCAGGGAAGGGGATGTAATGATAGCACGGCAGAGAAAAACCCTCTGCATCTGCCCGCCCGACAGTTCTCCGATCGGCCTTGAGTAAAGATCGCTGATACCCATCCTGGCAAGCAGTTCAATGGCTTTATCCTTATCAGCCTTCGTATATTTTTTAAAAACAGCTTTCTCAGATGCCAGACCTGATAGCACAACATCAATTACAGAAATTGGAAAACGCTTATCAAAAAGGCTTATCTGAGGTAAATACCCGATTTGGTTCTTTGTATCCCTGCCACTTGCCTTATGCATTATTATCCGACCTTTAACAGGTTTGAGCAAACCAACCATCAGCTTTACCAGAGTTGTTTTCCCTCCTCCGTTCGGACCAATTATCCCAATAAAATCATTTGAATTTATAGTGAGATTTACATCCTTAAGAATGATCCCTTCACCATAAGTAGCCGAAATGTCAATCAATTCAAAAATCTTGCCCATAGAGATAATAGATTTCTTTAAATGCAAAAGTAATTCTTTATTCCGGGTTCTGAAAAAACAATTACCTGATCGTAATCTTTTCCGGATTAATGTTATAAACAACTTTTTAATTATAGTTTCTATGGGTTCAGTGCTTTCTGTATGGTATGAGAAATGGCGTACATGCCTGCAAACCAGTCTTCTTCAAGAGGGTTAAGGATCTCAATTTTTGCGGATATTTCAGCAGCCACAACTTCAGCCGAAGCAGTATTAAACTGACTTTGAACTAGTATGGTGTGAATATCCAACTTTCGGGCAACATCAATTATATTTTTAATATGCGAACCGGTAGGCTCTTTGCCGTCTGATTCCAGTGCAATTTGCTCAAGTCCATAGGTTCTTGCAAAATATGTAAAAGCCGGATGATATATCAGAAATGTTTTGATCGGAGAATCTGCAAGCAGCCCTTTAATATGATCGTCGAGTTTATCAATATCCTTTGTGAAATCCTCATAATTAGCCATATACATCTCCCTATTGTCCAGGTCAAATTCCAGAAATGTTTTCAGAATTGTACTGATTTGTATTCTTACTTCTGTCGGCGATAGCCAGTGGTGAGGGTCAATACCGTGAAGATGGACATGGTCGCCGTGGTTAACTACTTCCCCTGCAATCAGGTCAATACCTTTACTGAGATCAACCGTAAGAGTTTCAGAACTTTTCTCTGATTTGTCAATAATATGATCCTCAAACATCAGATTGCCATTAATAAAGAAAACAGCTGAATTGCTCAGATCTTTTATTTGTTTTGGAGTTGGTTCGTAAGTTTCGGGGCTTACCCCCGGAGGCGTAATGACCTGGACTTCAAAATTATCTCCTGCAATACGCTCAACAAAGTATTTATAGGGCAGTATACTTACTGATATTACAGGCTTTTCTTTAACGGAAACAGGAACACAGGCTACGGTCATTGCTGCCACTATGCCTAAGCTCAGGATTTTTTTTAATAAATTTCGGAAATTCTGTAATACTGATAGCATAATTTCATTGATTAGCCCGTATGACGAAACCAAACTCCATTGGTTTCAGAAAAACATGAATAACAGCAAGCACCTGTTTTTATAGGTGTAACAGTTTCTTAGACCCTTAATTTATTAATTAGCTATTCATTGATATTAAAAATTCCTCATTCGAATGAGTAAATTTCATTTTATCCTTTAAAAACTCCATTGCTTCTATAGGGTTCATATCAGCAAGATGATTTCTGAGTATCCACAGACGCTGGAGGAATTCCTTTCTTACCAGCAATTCTTCTCTGCGTGTACTTGAAGCAACAATGTCAATAGCTGGCCAGATACGCTTGTTAGCAAGCCTACGGTCGAGTTGTAATTCCATATTACCGGTACCTTTAAATTCTTCAAAAATGACCTCATCCATCTTTGAACCTGTATCAATAAGCGCTGTGGCAAGTATAGTTAAAGAGCCTCCATTTTCAATTTGTCTGGCTGCACCAAAAAATCGCTTGGGTTTCTGAAGTGCGTTAGCTTCCACACCTCCTGAAAGTACTTTGCCAGATGCAGGTGACACTGTATTGTAAGCACGTGCAAGACGTGTTATTGAATCTAAAAGTATCACAACGTCATGACCACATTCCACCATTCTTTTAGCCTTTTCAAGAACGATATTGGCTATTCGGACATGCTTTTCTGCCGGTTCATCAAAAGTTGAAGAGATCACCTCTGCTTTTACATGGCGCGCCATATCGGTTACTTCCTCAGGTCTTTCGTCAATAAGCAGAACTATCATATACGCTTCAGGATGATTAGCGGCTATGGCATTTGCAATTTCCTGCAGCAGAATGGTTTTTCCGGTTTTAGGCTGGGCTACTATCAAACCACGCTGACCTTTTCCAATGGGAGTGAACATGTCAATAATGCGGGTTGACATACTTTCCTGTGCATGACCGATAATTTTGAATTTCTTTTCAGGAAATAATGGTGTAAGGAAGTCAAAAGGAATACGATCGCGAATTTCATCAACTGTACGTCCGTTTATTCCTTCAATTTTTACCAGTGGAAAGTATTTTTCACCATTACGAGGAGGTCTTATGCTTCCACGTACGGTATCTCCGGTTTTAAGTCCAAAAAGTTTTATTTGCGATTGCGAAACATAAATATCATCGGGGGAGTTCAGATAATTATAATCCGATGAACGCAAAAATCCGTATCCGTCACTGATCACTTCAAGAACTCCTTCACTTGTAACTATGCCCTCAAATTCAGCGTAGTTCTCGTCTCTTTCCTTACGTTTGTCGTGATAACGTTGTTTATGATTCTTCTGTTGTTGCTCGCGGTGAGGGCGTTCTGTTTCAACAGGTGCTTCTGCCGGAGGTACAACTATCTGATCCGGAGCCTTATTATCTGCAGGCTGAACAAGAACTTCTGTCAAGCTTTTCTGTTCAGGTATTTCTGGTGTGATAATATCGTCATTATCACCTTCAAGAATTTTAAGCTCTTCAATTACCGGATTAATCTCTTCAGCAGTATCATCAGGTTTTGGGTAACGAGTTGGTTTTCCCTTATCCGGTTTCAGAGATTCTTTTCCGGGAGCCTGACCGATATGTTGTTTATTCTTTTCATTTAATACTTCCTGTTTTTTACTATCTAAACTCTTGCTTTCAGTTGTTTCTACTTCAGATTTTTTTCCCTGAGCTGCTGACTCTTTTGTTTTGTTATCAACCGTTGGTTTTATAATTCTTTTTCTTTTCCGTGGTTGTACTGTGGATGCTTCTTTTGAATTCTCAGGAGTTTTATCAGCTTGTTTCTCAGAAGGTTTTGTTTCTGGTTTTGATGATGCAGCCGGCGTTTTGGTTTTGGCTTTAGTTTTTGGTTTTTCAGTGCTTTTATTTTCAGCAAGCTTTTCCTGACTCTGTCTTTTTTCAGCCAAAGCTTTTACATCGCTAATAACAACGATTTTTTTTCGCTGATTCTTAGCGCGTTGCTCTTCTTTTTTTTCTTTTTTAAGAATATCGGGGGTGGGGTTTATTGCCTGATGGTCCAGGATAGTATAGATAAGATCCTGTTTGTTAAGCCGGTCGTACTTAGGAATTTTAAGACTTTTGGCAATTTCTTTTAATTCAGCTACTAATTTGCTGTTTAGTTCAAGAATATCATACATATTAAAAATGTGTTTGGAAAGTTAACCGATAGAATAAAATCATACTTAACGGTTATCTGTCAGAAAATGTCTTTGATTATAATTTTACGGATACGGAAAAATCAAGATTGAACCCGAAATGGTGATGCAAAGATAAAAACTTTTTTTGAATCTCAAATATTTTCATATCAAAAGCATTTTTATTTTTCAAAAAGATAATGGTTCAGATAAGTAAGAACCGTTTTACAAAACATTGAATAGCTGATGATTGTAGTTATACTAAGGCTATTTTAAGCCCTTATTGAGTAATTGCCCGGTTTATAGGTTTATGAAATGTATCAGGATATATTATTAAGGAATAAGAATGATTTATTTTCTTGTTTGGTTAAAGCCGGTAACAATTAATGATTGTATCACTATAAAGTCCGTTTATAAAATGAAACAAACCCCAATCATGAACTTTAGCCCAAAACAAAAACCAGCATCAACTGGTTTTCATTTATATTCTGAATTCAACACTCTCTTTGAACCACATGTTTCTGATTCACTTTATATTATAAATCCTGTATTGTTGGATTATGATACTGCAATCAAAAAAATACTGGTAAAAAAAAGATTTTTTGTCATTAAGTTTGTCATATTAAAAAAATGTGTAATTTTGCACTCTCAAAATCAGATAGTAATATTATTATGAAGAAAGACATTCATCCAAAGGAATACAGACTGGTTGTTTTTAAAGATATGTCAAACGATTACGCTTTTTTAAGCAAATCAACAGCTAACACTAAAGAAACTATTGTATGGGAAGATGGCAAGGAATATCCCCTTGTTAAATTAGAGATTTCTCACACTTCTCATCCTTTTTATACTGGAAAGATGAAACTTGTTGACACAGCGGGTCGTCTTGATAAATTCAAGGCAAGATATGAAAAACATCTGGAAAACCGGAACATGCAGAACAAGTAAGATCAAATGTTCACAACTGTTTATAAAAAAGCCCTTCAGAAAGAGGGCTTTTTTTGTACAACCTTTTGTATTTTTGGCGCACTAAAAACCATGTTTTTATGAATTACATACTTTTTGATGATACAAGGCGCGGTAACCTGCTGCCAATGACCTTTACCAGACCTGTTGCCGATATCAGAGTCGGAATTCTGACATTAAGAGAAAAATGGGAAAAATATCTGAGAGTTAAAACCTCTTCTCTTACTGAGAAATATCTTGAGAGAAAATTCCCTATCGTTAAGGAATCGGACAACATTCTTATCAATGGTGCTGTTTTTCCAAACAAGGAGTTGATAAGTGAGATCAACAATCTTAAAGCTAATCAGGCTCTTATCAGAAACGAAACGGTTATAGCAATGCATGTAACTTACGAGGATTTGGAAGGTACCGGATCAAAAAGTACAGAAAACACTGAAGAGGTCATCACAAAAGCTTCAGTTACCGAGGTATGCAATCTCTGGGATATCTTTGCACTAAATGATCAGGCAATAAAGGATGATTTTGCTCTGATAACCAAAGGGAGGAAATCGCAGGATGTATCAAAGTTTGCTCATCTGGTACACCCTGAAAATATCTTTATTGAAAATGATGCAAAGGTAGGTTATGGCGTTGTTCTGAATGCCAGCGATGGACCCGTGTACATTGGCAATAAGGCTGAAGTCATGGAAGGCAGCATGATAAGGGGTAGTTTTGCTTTATGTGAGCATTCAATAGTTAAAATGGGTGCAAAGATCTATGGTGGCACAACTATAGGACCGCATTCAAAAGTTGGCGGCGAAGTGAGTAACTCAGTTATTTTTGGCTATTCTAACAAAGCCCATGATGGTTATCTTGGCAATTCGGTATTGGGCGAATGGTGCAATCTGGGAGCTGATACCAATACTTCGAACTTGAAAAACACATACGAGAATGTTCGTTTGTGGAATTATCCCGAACGATCTTTTATTGACACAGGTTTGCAATTTTGTGGTCTTATTATGGGTGATCACTCAAAATCGGGGATAAACACCATGTTTAATACCGGTACAGTCGTTGGAGTAAACTCCAATATTTTTGGCGGAAATTTTCAGCGCAATTTTATCTCTTCTTTTGCTTGGGGAGGTTACACCGGTTTTACCACCTACAATATCAACAAAGCAATAAAGGTTGCGGAAGCTGTTTATAAGCGGCGTAATATTGGATTTTCCGCTATAGATAAAGATATTATGAAACATGTTTTCAATATTACTTTCGAGTACCGCAAACTTTAATTCTGCCATACTGTTGTTATAAAAACTGACATTTACCGACAAGAGGTCAGATTATTTGTTTATTTGGCTGTTTATGACATAAAAATGTTCTATGGCCGAATAATTGTAATAAGATTATACTATGTTTGATCCAAAAATAAATCCAAAAATATCATTCATCTCAGAATTGGCTAATGAAGGAGCCGATTTTATTCCTTTGCTCTCGGCAGAGGATGAAGAACAGATGAGGGCAGAAGCTCTGCCCGAAACTTTACCAATACTGTCGTTACGGAATACCGTACTTTTTCCCGGAGTTGTAATTCCACTCACCGTAGGTCGTGATAAATCAATAAAACTGATCAAGGATTTCTATCGTGGAAGCCGTATTATTGGTGTGGTTGCTCAAAAAGATGCAGTAATTGAAGATCCCGTTTTTGATGATCTGTATAAAATAGGTACCGTAGCGTATATAATCAAGCTGCTGCAGATGCCCGACGGAAGCACAACAGCCATAATCCAGGGACGTAAGCGTTTTAAAATGGAAACGCTTGTGCAGGAAGAACCATACATCATTGCGCAGGTAGTTGCTCACGAATCAATGGAGAAATTCAGGATGAACAGGCAAACAAAAGCGCTGATATCATCGCTGAAAGACCTTTCAACCCAGATTATCAAGCAATCGCCCAATATCCCTTCCGATGCGGCTTTTGCAATTCGTAATATTGAAAGTCCTGGGTTCCTCATTAATTTTATTTCTTCAAACCTGAACATTCAAGTGTACGAAAAACAAATGCTGCTTGAGACACTTAACTTTGAAACTCGTGCAAATAAGGTTCTTGCATTGCTTACAAAAGAACTGCAGGAACTTGAATTAAAAAATCATATTCAAAACAGGGTTAAAACTGAAATTGATAAACAACAGCGCGATTATATACTTCATCAGCAATTGAAAACCATCCAGGAAGAGCTTGGTGGCGCTCCTAATCAACAGGAGATTGCTGAATTGAAGAATAAGGCTGCAGCAAAGAAATGGCCAAAAAACGTTGCCGAAGCTTTTGAAAAGGAAATATCCAAGCTTCAGCGTATGAACCCGGCTGCCATGGAATATTCTATGCAGATGAATTATATTGAAGTACTTGTTGATCTACCCTGGGATGAATGTACCAAGGATAATTTTGATCTTAAACATACACAGAAAGTTTTGGATCAGGATCATTACGGATTGGAAAAAATTAAGGAACGTATCATTGAATATTTGGCAGTGTTGAAACTGAAAGGTGACATGAAATCTCCGATACTTTGCCTTGTAGGTCCTCCGGGAGTGGGTAAAACCTCATTAGGAAAGTCTGTTGCAAGAGCAGTTTCAAGAAAATATATCAGAATGTCATTGGGTGGTTTACGTGATGAGGCTGAAATACGAGGACATCGTAAAACATACGTAGGCGCAATGCCGGGCAGGGTTATCCAGAGTCTTAAAAAGGTTAAAAGTTCAAACCCTGTATTCGTACTTGACGAAGTTGATAAAGTTATGGGATTGAATATAAGCGGAGACCCCGCTGCCGCTCTTCTTGAAGTACTTGACCCTGAACAGAATCAGGCTTTTCATGATAACTATCTCGGCATTGATTACGATCTGTCAAGGGTGATGTTTATAGCCACTGCCAATACCCTTAGCACAATACATCCTGCCCTTCGCGACAGAATGGAGGTTGTTGAGCTAAGCGGATATCTGATAGAAGAAAAGGTTGAAATAGCTTTCAGACATCTGATACCAAAACAGTTACGTGAACATGGTTTGGAAAAAAATAAACTGAAGTTCACAAAACCCATAGTGCGTAAGATCATTGAAGATTACAGCAGGGAAGCAGGAGTAAGGAATCTGGAAAGGCTTATAGCCAAGATTATTCGGAACCGTGCTAAATATATCATTTCTAACGAACCATACAATGTTAAGTTAACCATTGATGACCTGCGTAAGATCCTTGGTCCTGAACAATACCACATTGAAAAAGACCTCATTAATAATAATGTAGGGGTTGCTACCGGTCTGGCATGGACTTCGGTTGGCGGGCAAATACTGTTTGTGGAAGTGAGCCTTAGCCGTGGTAAAGGTAATCTAACACTTACCGGTAGCCTTGGCGATGTGATGAAGGAATCTGCCACTCTGGCTTATGAGTATCTTAAAGCTCATGCCGCACAGCTTGGACTTGACGACAGAGCTTTTGAGAAATGGAATGTGCATATTCATATCCCTGAAGGTGCTACTCCAAAGGATGGTCCTTCAGCAGGTATCACAATATTCACTGCTTTGGCTTCTGCCTATACCCAGCGTTTGATAAAACCCCGTATTGCAATGACTGGCGAGATAACCCTTAGAGGTAAGGTTTTACCGGTTGGAGGAATAAAAGAAAAAATCCTTGCGGCAAAACGTGCCAAAATAAATGATGTAATCCTCCCGGGCGAAAACCGTAAAAATATTGCCGAAATCCCATCAAGATATATTGAAGGACTGAATTTTCATTATGTTGACAATATGATTAACGTAATTGATTTTGCCCTTCTCAACCAACGAGCTGACAATCCTATTGATTTAAACAGGGATTAATGAAAAAAGCTCAATCTTTCTATGAAAAAAATTCTGATAATACTCGGTCATCCTGTAAAGGATACCTTCAGCGATAAATTAACTACAGCATACATTGAAGGAGCTCTAAACTCGAAAGCCGAAATAAAGAGCCTGAAATTAAGTCAATTGAAGTTCGATATCAACTTCAGCAGTGGCTATAGAGGCAATCAGGAGCTTGAACCCGATCTGGTAATGGCTCAGGAACTGATAACATGGGCTGACCATCTGGTTTTCTTTTATCCAAACTGGTGGGCAACATTTCCTGCCCTGCTAAAAGGCTTCATTGACCGAACTTTCCTGCCTGGCTTTGCGTTCAGGTACACCGGAAAAGGACGTGCGCATGATAAACTGCTGGTGGGGAAAACCGCCAGACTCTTTGTTACCATGGACAACTCGCCTTTCTATTATAGGTGGGTATTAGGCAGACCTGGACATCATGCCATGAAAAAAGCTTTTTTACAGTTTTGTGGGGTCAATCCAGTAAATATTTCAATAATTGGTCCGATCAAAGGATCAAATGAGAAGAAAAGAGAAAAATGGCTAAAAAAGGTTAAACGACTGGGAAAGAGGTTAATATAACAATTTTTAAGTTTTATATGCATTGAAAAAATAAAATTATTATTCATATTTTTAAAGGTGCTTTGTTTTTGAAAAGAAAATAGGCGTATATTTGCAATCTTTTTTAAAGATCACCTATTTCTAATACATACTGCTATGAATACGAGAGAAATAATGAATTTTGTTGATACCATAGTACCCAGAAACGAACTTCCGGAATTTAAGGCTGGCGATACTATTACGGTACATTATAAGATCAGGGAAGGAGATAAAGAACGTATCCAGCAATTTCAGGGCGTAGTTTTACAGCGTGCCGGCAGTGGAAGCACTGAAACATTTACAATTCGCAAGGTTTCAGGAAGCATTGGCGTTGAAAGGATTATTCCCGTTCATTCACCGTTTATTAGTAAGATCGAAGTTAATAAACGCGGTGTGGTTCGCAGGGCACGTATTTTTTACTTGCGAAAAATCAAAGGCAAGAAAGCCCGTATCAAAGAAAAAAAATATTAGTCTCCGGCTTAAAAAATATAAAAGCTCCAACTCAGGGGCTTTTTTTTTGACCGGTACTTTCACAAGTACTACTGAACTGCCTATATCCGTTTATCATAATATAATTTTGGTATGAATGAATCAGATAATATCTTCAGCCCTCCAGTCATCGAATTGTTCACTGTACTCAACGAGTATTGTATTTTCATTGAAAAAGCTTCGGATTACGCTAAGCACGATATTCTCGAATATCTGAACCGGGTATTGCCGCTTATGTACCTAAAAGGCACCCTTGTACCTGCGGTTGAAGTGGAGCACCCTGAAGCAAACGAGCGTTACGTAACCGAAGAACAATGGCAGGATATTTTCAATATGCTGAGAGCCAAATTTGACAAAGAGGATATATTTTATTTTATTGACCCCGGCTCAAATAATTTTGATGAAGAATGGGATATATACAGCCTCTCAGAAGACCTTACCGATATTTATCAGGACAGTAAAGATTTTGTTTTGCTCTACAGTAAGAATTTACATGCTGCCCGCGAAAATGCTATACATGAAATTGCAGCGCTTTTCAAATCTCACTGGGGACACAGAATAAGCCGCAGTCTCATTCATATTCATTATATTTTATACCGTTCATATATCGGATCTGACAACTCGTACTTTGATTAAATACATAAAACATTAAAAACAAAACCATTCTTTGGTTTGTTAATCCTCAAAATTCTTAATTTCGCAAACTAACTCAAAGTAAAAATATCATGAATTACGATCTCATTGTTATTGGTAGTGGACCGGGTGGTTATGTAGCAGCTATCAGGGCTTCACAATTAGGATTAAAAACTGCTGTTGTTGAAAAATCAGAACTGGGAGGGGTATGCCTCAACTGGGGTTGCATCCCTACCAAGGCATTGCTGAAAAGCGCACAGGTGTTCAATTACATGAAAAGTGCCAGCGATTATGGTATCACTCTGAATCAGGAACCTGTTGCCGACCTTGAAGCTATTGTTAAAAGAAGCCGTGAAGTATCGGCAGGTATGAGCAAAGGTATTCAGTACCTGTTCAAAAAGAATAAAATTGAACATATTGCTGGAACAGGTAAAGTTAAACCCGGTAAAACAGTGGAAGTTACTACTGCTGATGGTTCGAAACAGGAATTTACTGCTTCTCACATCATTCTGGCTACCGGAGCACGCAGTCGTGAAATAAAAGGACTTGAGCAGGATGGCAAAAAGGTAATAGACTACCGTGAGGCTCTGACCCTTACCAAGCAACCAAAGTCAATGGTGGTGGTTGGTTCGGGCGCTATAGGAGCTGAACTTGCTTATTTTTATAACAGCATAGGCACCAAGATCACCCTTGTTGAGTTTATGCCCAATGTTTTACCAATTGAAGATGAAGAAGTTTCGAAACAACTTGCCAGAAATTTCAAGAAAATGGGTATAAAGATCATGACTAACTCAACAGTGGAATCGGTGAATAAAACCGGAGATATCTGCAAGGTCCTGGTTAAAACCAAAAAGGGCAATGAAACGATTGAAGCCGACATTGTTCTTTCAGCAGTGGGAATTGTACCAAATATTGAAGGAATAGGACTTGAAGAAACAGGTATTGCTGTTGAAAAGGGAAAAATTAAAGTTGACCAGTACTATCGCACCAATGTTGAAGGTTATTACGCCATTGGCGATATTGTTCCGGGTCCTGCTCTGGCGCATCTGGCATCCCATGAAGGTATTGTCTGCGTTGAGGCAATTGCAGGTAAGAACCCAGAACCGGTTGATTATGGCAATGTCCCCGGTTGTACATATACCAATCCAGAGGTTGCTTCAGTGGGAATGACAGAGCAAAAAGCACGCGAAGCCGGTTACGAACTCAAAATAGGAAAGTTCCCTTACTCAGCTTCTGGCAAGGCAAGTGCTTCGGGTAATAAGGATGGCTTTGTAAAACTGATCTTTGATGCCAAATATGGTGAATTGCTAGGCGCTCACATGATTGGCGAAAATGTTACCGAAATGATCGCTGAGCTGGTTATAGCACGCAAGTTAGAAACTACTGCCGAAGAGATAATCAAAGCGATCCATCCTCATCCTACCATGTCAGAAGCAGTTATGGAAGCTGCTGCTGCTGCCTACGATGAAGTTATCCATTTGTAATTTGTAGCCAGACAAAAAGCTCAAACTACCGGATATGCCCTTTTTAATGATCAGTGAATTTATTTTAAATCAAAGAAATGGAAATTATAAAAACTGAAATTCCTGATGTGCTGATCATTAAACCAGTTGTTTTCAGGGATGAACGCGGATATTTTTTTGAGTCATTTCATTCCGAACGCTATCGTGACTCCGGAATTGACTTTGTTTTTGTTCAGGATAATGAATCGAAATCACAAAAAGGAGTACTTCGTGGTTTGCATCTTCAGAAACCTCCCTTTGCACAGGGAAAGCTTATCAGAGTGGTAAAGGGAGCAGTGCTGGATGTAGTGGTGGATGTAAGAAGAAACTCCCCTTATTATGGGAAATGGGTTTCAACTATACTTACCGAAGAAAATAAATGGATGTTCTGGGTCCCGCCGGGCTTTGCCCATGGGTTCCTGACACTTGAAAACGACACGGTCTTTTTTTATAAATGTACTGCTTTTTATAATAAAGGATCAGAAATGGCTATCCGCTGGAACGACCCTCAGCTTGCAATAAATTGGGGTATTGAAGATCCGATATTGTCAGAAAAAGACAAAAACTCACCCTTTTTCAGTGAATTCATAAGTCCGTTTTAATTTTTTTATCCTTTCATAATGGCATGATTATGAATTGCCACCGGCTTTAGTTTGGGCTAAAGCCCGTGGGGAAGGGAGAGTATTTATTTGTTAAACGGGCTAAAGCCCGTTCCTATTCATAACATTTTCCATTTTCTCCCGAGTCATTCGGGATCCATTATCCATTTATTATTTCACTTCTACAGTGCTTAGGAATGGAATTTGTCCGATTTTCTACCAATTACATTAAGTTTTTGTTATATTGCATATTCCGGCATCAGTTTCGATGGATCAATTATATATTTTTATATTCTATTTTTTAGCATTTTGAATCATATTCAGTTTCAATGATATTTCTTTCTAACTGAATTGTAGTATGACTTATCCCAAACTTATTTTTAAGCTCTTTCTGAAGCTTCTGAATAAATTCATCATTTTTCTGTTCATCAGTTACAACGTGTACAGTAAGCGCTACCTGGGTTGTACTCAAAGCCCAAACATGCAGGTCATGAATATTTTTGACACCTTCTCTGGTCAACAAGTAATTGTTTATCTGTTCAATATCAATATGCTTAGGAACTGCATCAAGGGCCAGATTTATTGCATCAATAAATAAACCCCACGTACCCCACAGGATCACAAGAATAATTATAAAACTTGTAATAGGGTCAATCCAAAGTATTCCGGTAATATTAATCAATAAACCTGCTATCACCACTCCGAGTGAAACACCTGCATCGGCAGCCATATGCAAAAAAGCTCCCTTTACGTTAATATCTTCCTTTTGCCCCCTGAAAAACAATAAAGCTGTAAATGTATTGATAATCACACCAATAGCAGCAACTATCATAACCTGGGTTCCTCCTACCGGTTCGGGTTCAATTAATTTATGAATAGCATCGCGGGCTATAATTATCACTGCACCAAACAGCAGTAAAGCATTAAGCAGCGAAACCAAAATTGTAGTCTTACGAAATCCATAGGTGTATTTCCCACCTGGCTTTAATGTTGACATCCATGCAGCAGCCCACGCAAAAGCCAATCCAAGTATATCACTGATATTATGACCTGCATCAGCTAATAAAGCTGATGAATTGGCAATAAAACCATACATTACTTCCAGAATCACAAATAAAATATTTAAGCCTATGCCAATGGCAAAAGCTTTTCGATATTTCAGCGGATGGACATCTGTATGATCATGCTTATGTGTATGAGCCATGCTTAATTATTTTTCGTATTCCAATATATCACATGTCTATCCTGAATAGTTCAAACATCAGGATAATAATTATATCATAACCCGGAACCTGCATTTGATAACAAAGATTTCAGCAAGCCCGGTAAATGACAAAACATATTTCAAATTGCTAAGATGAAAACTCAGGATCGTGATACTTATATTATCACATTTTATCAATAAATGTTTTCATTTCCTGCTGAATTTCTTCTGCTGCCTTTCTTGCCTCATCAGCAAAGTCCTCATTATCAGCGGCATAAATAACACTTCTTGAAGCATTGATTATTAAACCAATATCCCGGTTCAAACCATAATGAACCACTTCAGCCAGACTTCCACCCTGAGCGCCAATACCGGGGACAAGCAAAAAATGATCAGGAACTGTTTTTCTGATTTCAGCAAGTATAGGTGCCTTAGTAGCTCCTACAACAAACATGGTATTATCACTACTTCCCCATGAAGCAGTGGTTCTTAAAACTTGTTCAAAAAGTTTCGCATTATTTTCCAACACCTGAAATTGAAAATCCTCAGCCCCCTTGTTTGAGGTAAGAGCTAGTATAATAGCCCATTTTCCGGAATATTGCAAAAATGGTTTTACTGAATCGGAACCCATATAAGGAGCAACGGTAATGGCATCGAACCCGAATCCATTTGTATCATCGAGAAATGCTTTTGCATATTGCAATGAAGTGTTACCAATATCTCCGCGTTTGGCATCGGCAATAGTGAAGATTTCAGGGTGATTATTTCTGAGATATTCAATCGTCCTTGACAAGCTTTGCCATCCTTTAATGCCCAGGCTTTCATAAAAAGCAAGATTGGGCTTATATGCAATGCAAAGATGGTGAGTAGCATCGATTATCTGTCTGTTGAATTCAAAAACCGGATCATCGGATTTGAGCAGATGCACAGGAATTTTTTCAATATCGGTATCTAATCCGATACACAGAAAAGACCGTTTGCTTTTGATCTCACTTATCAATTCATCTTTTGTCATAAATATTATGATTCCCTATAAGTTAAGGTTTTAATTTTTAGACAGGTAATAGTTTATTTCTAAATTTCAAACAAGTTTTAACCGTTGACAGCTTCTTTCATTTTTTCTGCATTTTCTGCAAGTTGCAGGGCATCAATCATATCTTGAATATCACCATCCATAAACGATGGCAGATTATAAACTGACAAACCAATTCTATGATCGGTAATCCTGCCCTGTGAGTAATTATAAGTGCGGATTTTAGCCGAACGGTCGCCTGTACTTACCATAGTTCGCCGTTTTGAGGTAATTTCATCAAGATATTTCTGATATTCCTGTTCATAAATCCGTGAACGCAGTACTGACAAAGCCTTTTCATAATTCCTAATCTGCGACTTCTGATCCTGACACTGAACTACTATGCCTGTTGGAATATGAACCAGACGTACAGCCGAGTATGTAGTATTAACCGACTGACCTCCAGGTCCCGACGAGCAATATGTATCTTTTCGAATGTCTTCAGGTTTAATTTCAACATCAAACTCATCGGCTTCAGGTAACACTGCAACAGTAGCTGCCGAAGTATGTACCCTGCCCTGTGTTTCGGTTTGTGGCACACGCTGAACACGATGCACCCCCGATTCATATTTTAGCTCACGATAAACTTTTTCACCAGTAACATTTGCAATTATTTCCTTATATCCGCCCACCGTGCCTTCAGTATAATCAACCAGTTCAATCTTCCAGCGCTTGGTTTCGCAATACTTTGTGTACATTCTAAAGAGGTCGCCGGCAAAAATACTTGCCTCGTCACCACCGGTTCCTGCCCTAATCTCAAGGATAGCATTTTTAGTATCCTGGGGATCAGAAGGTATAAGCAATATTTTTATTTCTTCCTCAAGCAAATCCATTTCTTCAGTAAGGTTCTGAATTTCTTCCTTTGCCAAAGCTCTGAATTCTTCATCCTTTTCATTATACAGCACTTCTTTTGCCGATGTTAGATCGCTTTCGAGTTTAACAAAGCGTAAATATTTTTCAACAACAGGCTGTAAGTCCTTGTAATCGCGGTTAAGTTTAACATAACGCTTCATGTCGCTCATGACATCAGGTTCGTTAAGTTGTTGTTCTATTTCTTTCCAGCGATTATGAAGAGCCTCTAACTTATCAAGCATAAAATTAAAATCTTTAAAAAATGGGTACAAAGTTACTAATTTTCGGGGTTATAGTTGAAAAATCCTTATTGATTTTCAATTCATTTTGCTAATTTTGCTGCTCATATCCAATACAGGAACTTTATGATACAACGATTTTTAATTCTCCTTTTAAGTATAGCTCTGTCAGGTTTAATTTACAGTCAGGAAATTGACTTTTTCATTGTTGACAGGAACGGAGATGAAATGAACGACACTGTATATATCATCGAAAGTATGACTTTGAACTTAAGTACTAATTTTGAGCAACTTGGCATTGAATATGTATTTTTTGAAGACAACGATTCATACGGCAATGAAGAAAAAGCGTTTCCAATAGGTTTTGACTTTAAGTTTTATGATGAAAATAAAGACAGTTTTTATATTGCTCCTACGGGTTTTTTAAATCTTGAAGGACCAAACAGACCATTAAGGTATCCTAATGAGGTTATCCCTTTTCCTGGAGCGCCTTCTCTCAAAAACAGTATTTATGGTTGTTTTATGGCCTGGGAACCAGTAAGTGATAAAAGTGTAAGTATTTATCGGACGGACACCACCGTTTGTGTCACATGGTGTGAATCGCCGGTTGATACTCCTGCAATGCCAGATAATACAACCGGAACATTCCAGATAGTGTTAAACAACGAAAACAAAATTTTCATTCATCTTGTAAACATACCCAAATCAGAAAAATATGGTGGACGGGCTACTGTTGGGATTGTGTCAGCAGATAAAAATAGATTCACTGCCATTGATACAATGAATAATACACAATGGACTCCATTACAAGAACGGTCGTTTATATTTACTCCTGAAGATGATTATGTAAAATACGAAGATGATAGCATTTACTATGATCCCCATCCGGTTCCGGATCATATAGTCTGGTACGAAATTGATGATTCAGTCCATAAAACTGAAATAGGTTCAAACTTTAATATCAGTGTAAAACCTAAGCAAACAACCACTTATCGTGCTGAATTATATTCATGCTGGGGCGATATAATTGCAAGCGCTGAAATAACAGTAGGTATAGCCGGCGCTTTTCCCAATGCTTTCAGACCAGCTTCAGGATATGACGAAAACAAAACATTTAAAATAGTGCTCAAGGAAACCAATGTGGAGGTTGTTGGTTATTTGCTTCAGGTTTATAACCGTTGGGGGCAGCTTGTTTTTGAAACTGATGATTATGAGGAAGGATGGGATGGCACTTTTAAAGGAAGTGCCTGTCCAGCAGGCATTTACAACTGGACTCTCATGTTTGAGGAAAGTGGAAAAGGTAAAATTGCAAATTCTGGATCAGTAATGCTGCTACGCTGATTTATTATTCATTATTAGTTAATGACCCGGCTTTAATATTTTTTTTGAATAGCAGCAAGCATTTTTTCATACCTTTGCATCTTGTCTTCCTGCAATAAGCAGTTGTAAAATTAGTTTTCTGGATATTTAGTAGTAAATAAAATTTTAAAAAACGCATTATGTCGTTAGATAAAGAAAAATTCGCCGGCGAAGGTTTTACTTTCGATGATGTACTTCTGGTTCCGGCTTATTCAGAAGTCCAGCCACGCAAAGCCGATACTTCAACCCTGTTTTCAAGAAATATAAGGCTGAACATACCTATTGTTTCATCTGCCATGGATACAGTTACTGAATCCGGTATGGCTATTGCCATGGCACAGGAAGGTGGTATAGGAGTGTTGCATAAAAATATAGGTATCATGGAACAGGCTGCTGAAGTTCGCAAGGTAAAACGTGCGGAAAGCGGTATGATCATTGACCCTGTAACGCTTAACGAAAAGGCTCTGGTAGGCGATGCACTTAAAATAATGGCTGAGTTCAAAATCGGTGGAATCCCTGTTGTAAACAAAGCAAACAAGCTTGTTGGAATAATCACAAATCGTGACCTGCGGTTCGAGACCAATCCGAAACGTCCCATTGCTGAAATTATGACAGTGGAAAACCTGATCACTACAACTGGATTTATTGATTTTAAGAAAGCCGAGGAGATTTTTCAAAAGCATAAAATAGAGAAACTGCCCGTAGTAGATAAAAACAACAAATTAATAGGGCTGATAACTTATAAAGACATAATAAAGATCAAAGCTCGTCCCAATGCCTGCAAAGACGATAAAGGAAGACTAAGGGTAGCAGCGGCGGTAGGTATTACGGTTGATATTCTTGATCGTGCAAAAGAACTGGTTGCTAATGATGTGGATGCTATTGTTATTGATACTGCTCATGGTCATTCAAAAGGCGTTTTTGAAGCAATAAAACTATTGAGAAATAATTTCCCTGATGTACAACTGATTGCCGGGAATATTGGCACCGCAGAAGCGGCACATGCTCTGGCTAAAATCGGTATTGATGCTGTGAAAGTAGGCATAGGACCGGGTTCAATATGCACGACCAGAGTAATTGCAGGAATTGGAGTACCACAGCTTTCAGCAGTTTTTGAAGTTAGCAGGGCACTAAAGGATACTGGTATACCAATTATAGCAGATGGCGGCATCAGATACAGCGGCGATATTGTAAAAGCCCTTGCGGCAGGAGCGCATTCGGTAATGGTTGGCTCATTAATTGCCGGTGTTGAAGAGTCGCCCGGCGAAACTATAATTTTTGAAGGACGAAAGTTCAAGAAATACAGAGGCATGGGTTCAATTGAAGCTATGCAGAAAGGTTCAAAAGATAGATATTACCAGTTTGAAGAAGAAGATTTCAGCAAACTGGTTCCCGAAGGAATAGTTGGTAGAGTGCCGTATAAAGGCACACTGTCAGAAGTAGTTCATCAATTGGTAGGAGGTTTGAGAGCAGGTATGGGCTACACGGGATCCCAAAATATAGAAATGCTGCAGCAGGCTAAATTCATCAAAATCACTCAGGCCGGGGTTGTTGAAAGTCACCCTCACGACATTACCATAACAAGCGAGGCCCCTAACTATAGCAAAAGATAGAAACAGAATATTTTTAATGCCAACGGGCATCATGTTTTTAATTTATTTTATTTTCGCCAAAAGAAATCTAAATCTGAATTAAAATTCTTATCCATGACAACTAAATTAATCGCCAGAAAGATGACCGCTTTAAGAAAAGTAATAGCGCTTATTATGGCTCTGTTTTTCATTTTAGGCAATGTTGCAGCGCAAGACATTAGTAAAGAGATTATTGCTGAAATAGGCAGTGAAAAAATTACGGTAGAAGATTTTTTAAAGGTTTATCGCAAAAACAATGCTCAGACCGATAAGCTTGAACTAAAATCGCTTCAGGAATATCTTGATTTATATATCAATTTCAGGCTAAAGGTTTTGGAAGCTGAAGACACCGGATTACAAAATGAGCAGTCGTTCAAGGATGAATTACAGGGATACCGGGAACAACTTGCCAAACCCTACCTTGTTGATGAAGAAGCAACTGAAAGACTTATAAAGGAAGCTTACGACAGATCGCTGGAAGATATTCGTGCCAGCCATTTACTTATCAGAGTTGAAAAACAAGCTTTACCTGAAGATACACTGAAAGCATGGAATAAGACTATGGACCTTTACAAACGTGTAAAAGCAGGAGAAAAATTTGAAGATCTTGCGCTTGAGTTCTCAGAAGACCAGTCGGTTCGTGACCGTGAAGCCGCCGGCAGGATCATGCAGGGTAATAAAGGCGATTTAGGATATTTCAGCGCTTTTGATATGATATATGCTTTTGAATCAGGAGCTTATGCCCTCCAAAAAGGTGATGTTTCAATGCCGATAAGAAGCGAATACGGATATCATCTGATTTATATTACTGACAGGAAACCTGCAATGGGCAAAGCACTTATAGCACACATTCTGCTTCTTAACCCTTCAGAAGACAAAGCAAAGGACAGCGCAGTGCAGAAAGAAAAAATCAACGAAGCATACAACAAGCTTCTTGCAGGCGAACCCTTTGAAGATGTAGCACGTACCTATAGCGACGATCGCTCAACTGCCGATAAAGGCGGTGTTTTGCAATGGTTTGGTTCGAACCGTATGATACCTGATTTTATCTACCAGATATCATTAATAAAAGAACCAGGCGAATTCTCAAAACCTTTTCATTCACATATAGGATGGCATATTATAAAACTGCTGGAACTGAATAAACCCGGCTCTTTTGAAGATTCATATGCCGAAATTAAAGACAACGTACAAAAGAATGAGCGTTCGGTAATAATAAAACAATCGCTTGTAAAAAGGATTAAAAACGAATACGGTTTCAAAGAAAATCCAAAATCACTTGAAACATTCTATCAGAACGTAACTGATTCCGTTTTTTCAGGTTCGTGGAGCATACCCCGCAAAATGAGCCTTAAAAAAGAACTTTTTACCATAGGTCAGCAAAGCGTTTTACAGCAGGATTTTGCTGATTATATTGTGAAAAATCAACGCAGAGGCACTAAGGAAAACATCCGATTCTATGTGGATGAAGCCTATAAGAAGTTCGTTGAAACGGTTCTACTTGACTATGAAGACAAACAACTGGAAAACAAATATCCTGAGTTTAAAGCACTTGTAAATGAATACAGGGATGGTATTTTGCTGTTTGAACTTACTGATAAGAAAATCTGGTCAAGGGCAGTGCAGGATACAATTGGGCTGGCCGAATTTCATAAACAACACGAAAATGATTATATATGGGGCGAACGTGCCGATGCTTCTGTTTACACATTAACCGATACAGACAACAAGAAAATTGATCTGATATTACAAATGATCGCCAGTAAGGTTCCAAACAATGAAATACTTGACACTATTAACATTGATACCCAGGGTCTGACTATAAAACGCAGTTTATTCCAGAAAGGTGAAAATGAAGACGTGGACGCTACAAGCTGGGAAAAAGGAACCATAAACAAAATTGAGAAAGACAATCAAACAATTCTGGTCTTTATTCATAATGTGCTTGAACCTACACCCAAAAAACTTAATGAAGTCAGGGGGCTGGTAACTGCTGATTATCAGAATTATCTGGAAAAAGAATGGATACAGGAGCTCAGGGCAAAATTTCCGGTTAAAGTAAATAACGAATTACTTACGCAAATAAAATAAGTTTCCAGAACATGAACAGGCTGATACTGTTTTTCCTGACAGTTGTCGTACTGCTGGGCGGATGTCAATATTTATCCACTGCTACCAGCAACGAAATAGTATTGGCACGAGTTCACAACAAATATCTTTGTTACTCAGATATTCAGGACATGATTGTTGGAAAGGGATTATCATCTCAGGACAGTCTTACAATAGTCCAGAATGTGGTAAACAGTTGGGTAAGAAAACAGTTACTGCTCGATCAGGCAGAGAAGACACTTACACCTGATGAAAAAGACTTTAGTAAACAGCTTGAAGAATATCGTAATAGTTTGGTAATATATGAGTTTGAATCAAGTATAATAAGCCAGAAGTTGGATACAGTGGTTAGCTTAAAAGAAATTCAGACATACTACGATCAGAATATGCAGAATTTTGAATTGAAGGAAAATATTATAAAAGCTGATTATGTCCAGATACTTGACGATCAAAAACAATTACCACGCTTGAAGAAGCTCTGGCAGAACCATGATATAAGAAGTAAAACTGAGCTAGAAAAATATTGCATTCAAAATGGCTTAAATTACTCGCTTTTTGATGACTCGTGGATTTATTTCTCTGATCTGCTGAACATTATACCTATAAACACCTATAACCAGGAAAACTTTATCCGTTACAACAGAAATATAGAAGTAATGGATTCGCTGTACGTTTATCTGGTTGAAATCAAAGATTTTAAAATAAAAGAAAGCATTGCTCCGTTAAGCATGCACGAAAACAATATCAGACAAATAATTGTAAACCGTCGTAAACTCGAGTTGTTGCAAAATCTTCAGAACGAGATCTATGAAAATGCGCTGACAAACAATTATTTTGAGATTTATTAAAAACCCCGAACGATATTTTGATGAAAAAGCTGATTATTATTTCTGTTTCATTGATTTTTATGCAACTCCAGTTGTTTTCCCAGCAAACTGAAGTGCTTATTGACGAAGTAGTAGCCGTAGTCGGAAACCGGATAATTCTTGAATCAGACCTTGAAACCCAGTTGCTTCAGCATCAGACAAAAGGTTTGATAAGCGGTAAAAAAACTATGAAATGTGAAATACTTGAAGATCTGATGATACAGAAACTATTTGTGAACCAGGCGGAGACTGACAGTATTGAGATCACTGATAATCAAATAGAAACCGCCCTTAATCAACGCATCAGATATTTTACATCTCAGTTTGGATCGCAGGAGAAATTAGAGAATTTCTATGGAAAAAGCATTATGGAGATCAAAAACGAGTTTCGCGATCTTATAAAAGAGCAAATGATGGCAGAAGAAGCCCAACAACAAATTATTGAAGATATTAAAGTTACACCTTCCGAAATACGAGCGTTTTATAAAAGCATACCTGCTGATAGTATTTATACTATTCCTACAGAATTTGAAATAGGGGAGATAGTAAAAAAACCTCCTGTAAGCACTACCGAGCTTAATGCAGTTCGCAACCAGCTAAAAACTTATCGCAACCGTATTCTTGCGGGAGAAAGATTTGAAACCTTTGCTGCATTATATTCTGAAGACCCGGGTTCGGCAAGCCGCGGTGGCGAACTTGGCTTTTACCGCCGTGGTGAGCTATATCCTGAGTTTGAAGCAGTAGCTTTCAGGCTTGAAAAAGGTGAAATTTCAGATATAGTAAAAACCAAATCCGGTTATCATATAATACAAATGCTTGAACGCCGTGGTGAAACCATTAATGTGCGTCATATTTTATTGCGTCCTAAGCCTTCTCCTGTTGAGCTTGAAGAAGCCAGAAATTTTCTCGACAGCCTTGCCGGTGAGATCAGAGCCGGAAAAATTACATACGAACAGGCTCTTGAATATTCTGATGATCCGGGAAAAATGCACGGAGGCCTGATGATAAACCCATACACAGGTACTCCACGATTTGAAGGCGAACATCTTGAACCTCCTGTGTATTTTGTTGCTGATAAAATGAAAATTGGTGAAATATCAAATGCTGTACCTTTTCTTGATGAAGAAGGTTATAACGCTTATCGTCTGTTATATCTGAAAGATAAAACAATACCCCATAAAGCCAACCTTAACGACGATTATGATCGTATAAAAAACTGGGCTCTTGAAAACAAACAGCATAATGCTATTGTTGATTGGGTTAAGGAAAAAAATAAAAAAACCTATATCAACATAATTGAGACTTATCGGGACTGTGATTTCAGAACAAAATGGATTTTTTAAAATGGGTAGTAACAACTCATTCCTATAACTAAATTAAACTACACTATGCAATACAAAACGGATGTTGAGGCACTAGATGCCTTATCAATTAAATACGAAGAGCTTAAATCAGAAATTGCAAAAGTAATTGTCGGGCAGGATGTGGTAGTAAAAAAGATTTTAATTTCAATTTTCAGTAAGGGACATGCTTTGCTTGTCGGTGTTCCTGGACTTGCAAAAACACTGATGGTAAATACTATTTCAAAATCTCTGGGATTAACTTATTCACGAATTCAGTTCACACCTGACTTAATGCCTTCGGACATTACAGGAACCGAAATACTGGATGAAAACCGTCATTTCAGATTTGTGCGAGGACCTGTGTTTGCCAATATTATACTTGCTGACGAAATTAATCGTACTCCTCCTAAAACACAATCGGCACTGCTTGAAGCCATGCAGGAACTTTCAGTAACAGTATCGGGAGAAAGCCATAAACTTGCTGAACCTTTCTTTGTTCTTGCAACCCAAAACCCTATTGAACAGGAAGGAACCTATCCTCTGCCTGAAGCTCAGCTCGACAGATTTATGTTTAATATCTGGCTGGACTATCCTTCATTTAAAGAGGAAGTGGATATTGTGAAGCGGACTACCCTAGGCACCTCTTATCAGCCACAGATTGTTTTAACAGGAGAGGAAATAGTATATTTTCAGAACCTTATAAGACGGATACCGGTTGCTGATAATGTGTATGAATATTCTGTAAAATTAGCTGCCAAAACCCGCCCCGGAACTTCGGAAGCTACTGCTGACATCAATAATTATATTACCTGGGGAGCAGGACCACGTGCATCTCAGTATCTGATAATAGGAGCAAAATGCCATGGTGCACTGAACGGAAAATACTCTCCTGACATTGAAGACGTGCAGGCTGTTGCTGCTGACGTGCTCAGGCACAGAATTGTCAGAAACTATAAAGCTGAAGCTGATGGAGTTAGCATAGAAGCCATTATTGAGGGACTTCTTAAATAAACAGGGATCTGAGTTTTTGGCTAAAGCCGGCGGCAATTGATCCCGAATGATTCGGGAGAGAATTGGGTTGTACTGCACAAACTAAAAACACTTCAAATTTACCGTGGGTTTAGCGGGGAGGGAGCATGAATACAGAGCAGCGCTCGCCTGAAAACACAAAAAAGTGCATGTAAATCTTGCAAGGCAGTACCTCCGAAAGCTCCTAAAATCCGCATGTCTTTCTAA
>LSQX01095781.1_pt2 | contig 50519 bp, 44 predicted proteins | sample 654561 | NCBI WGS metagenome assembly LSQX01 (sample SAMN04489861, study PRJNA283612) | anaerobic digester metagenome | isolation source: 4 biogas reactors fed with cattle manure at either 37C or 55C with and... | place: Denmark: Kongens Lyngby | collected 2014
AGATGTGTATAAGAGACAGGCTCCGAGGCGACCGAGTGCGCGATCAAGCTGGCCAGAACCCAAGGAGTGCGGGTCGGCGGGCGGAAGAAGATCGGCATCGTGACCTTCGACAATGCCTTCCACGGCCGCACGCTGGGCGCCCAGATGGCCGGCGGCATCCCCGGCCTGAAAGAGTGGATCGTGAACCTCGACAAGGAGATGGTCCAGGTGCCCTTCCCGGACGGTTTTCGCGGCGGCGCCGACACGAGCTTCGACGTCTTTCTCAATGCGCTCCAAGCGCGGGGCCTTACGCCCGATCGGATCGCCGGCGTGATGAGCGAGACCTACCAAGGAGGGAATGCGAGTTTCGCCCCGGCCGAGTACATCCAGCGGCTGCGAGCGTGGTGCGACGAGCACCAGGTGACGCTGATCCTCGATGAAGTCCAGGCCGGATTTGGCCGGACGGGCACGTACTGGGGGTTCGAGCACTACGGCGTGGTGCCCGACCTGATCTGCTGCGGCAAAGGGATCAGCAGCGGGATGCCCCTCTCGGCGGTGATTGGCCGCGCGGCGATCATGGACCTCTACCCGCCCGGCTCGATGACCTCGACGCACACCGGCAATCCGGTCTGCGCGGCGGCGGCCCTGGCCAACCTGGACGTCATCGAGGAGGAGGGGCTGGTGGAGAATGCCCGGCGGATGGGCGAGATTCTCCAGCCGGAACTGCGGCGGATCATGGCCCGCTTTCCCAGCCGGATCGGCGCGGTGCACGGGAAAGGGCTCGTCGCCGCGCTCCACATGGTCAAGCCGGGCGGCCAGGACCCTGACCCGGAGACCGCCTCGGCGATCGTCCGGCGGTGCATCGAGAAGGGACTGATGCTGTTTGCCCCGGTCGGCTACTGCGGAGCGTCGGTGAAGGTCGCGCCGCCGCTGGTGATTGACGAGGAGCCGCTTCGCGAGAGCATCGCCGTGGCCGAGGAAGCGATCGAGGAGATTCTCGCATGAGCACGCAGAAACGCCAGTCCCTGGACGTAACGGTTGTCGGCGGCGGCATGATCACCCACGATCAGATTCTGCCCTCGCTCTACCAGTTGCAGCGCGCCGGCACGGTCGGGCGGATCAAGGTTTGCGCATTGAATTCGGCCCCGTTGCGGGCGTTGGCCGGCTCCCCCGCGCTGAACGAGGCCTTTCCCGAACGATCCTTCGAGCCGTTTCCCGCGCTGGATGCCCCCGACGATGCGCTCGATGCCGACCTGTTTCGCCGGGTGATCGAAGAGCAGGGGCGGCGTCAACTGGTGGTCGTGGCCGTGCCCGACCACGTGCACAACGGCGTGATCCAGGCCGCCTTGGACCACGACCAGCACGTGCTGACCGTCAAGCCGCTCGTGCCGACGTACGCCGAGGCGGCGGCGATCGAGCGGAAGGCCGCCGCCAAGGGCCTGTTCGTCGGCATTGAGTACCACAAGCGGTTCGATCGGCGGTCGCTCGACGCGCGGCGGCAGTACCGTGCCGGGCGGTTCGGAGAGTTCCGCGCCGGCGAGGCCAAGATGATCGAGCCCTACTACTACCGGCACTCGAATTTCCAGAACTGGTTCACCAAGGAGAACAGCGATCCGTTCACCTATGTCGGTTGCCACTACGTGGACCTGGTCTACTTCATCACCGGGCTGAAGCCGGTCGAGGTCTCCGTTCGCGGCGTCGAAGGCGCTTTCCCCAACGGGAAGATCGGCTACATGTGGGCGGCCGGCAGGGTGGTCTGGGAAAACGGCGCCGTGATGAGCGTGACCGACGGCCTGGGGTATCCCGATCTGGCCGCCGGGACAAACGACCAATGCCTGGCCATGTATTGCGAGGGGGAGGACTGTGGAGCGGTGCTCCGCCACGACGACCAGTTCCGCGGCGTCCAGCACGGCTATGTCGACGACGCCTCGGGCGCCAGGTTCCGGTTCGTCAGCCCCGACTACTTCCGGTTCGTGCCCTACGACGGCCCCGGCTTGAAGCCGGTCGGCTACGGCTTCGAATCGATCGAGGCGCTTGTCCAGGCGGCGGCCAAGACGAACGTCGCCGGCCAAGGACTCGAGGGCGGCGAGGCCCTTGCCGCGCGGCAGAAGTGCCTGGCGGAAATCGACCGGCGGGGCCTGCTCGCCACCCCGGCCAACAGTTCGATCAACGAACTGGTGACCGAGGCCGCGCGGATGTCGATCGCCCGCGATGGGATGCCGGTGGCGATCCACTACGGCCCGTCGCCCCTGGTCCGCACGCGCACGTGAGGACGCCCGCCGTGCTCAAGGTGTTCATCGTCTCCGACGCAACCGGCGCGACCGGCGAGCGGGTCGTCAAGGCGGCTTTGGCGCAGTTTGCCGAAGCCCGCGTGGAGATTGTCCGGCGGCCGAACGTCCGCACGGCCGAGCAGGTCCACCGGGTGGTCGCGGAGGCCGCCGCGCAGCAGTCGCTGCTGATGCACACGCTGGTTTCCGACGGCCTCCGCGGAATCATGCTCGAACAGGCCCGGCTCCGCGCGGTCGAGGCGTTCGACATGCTCGGACCGCTGCTGGAGCGGTTTGCCCGGCTCCTCGGATTGACGCCCCAGGAGAAACCCGGGCTGTTCGAGGAGCGGCTGGAAGCCCGCTGGCGCGAAATCGAGGCGGTCGAGTTCGCCTTCGCTCACGACGATGGGCGGCGGATGGAAGATCTTGGCAGGGCGGAGGTCGTCCTGGTGGGAGTCTCGCGAACGATGAAAACGCCGACGATGCTCTACCTGGCGTATCGCGGCTGGTTCGCCGCCAACGTGCCGCTGGTTCCCGAATTGGCCCCGCCCGAGGACCTGCTGCGGGTCTCCAGGGATCGCGTCTTCTGCCTGCTGATGGCCACCGAGCGGCTGGCCGAACTCCGCCGCGTCCGCGCGGAGCGCGAGGCGATCCCGATCGAGTCGTACGCGTCCCTGGCGCAGGCCCGCAAGGAGCTCGAACTGGCCAAGACGCTCTGCGGCAGACACGGCTGGCGCCGTGTCGATGTGACGAACAAATCCGTCGAGGAGATCGGGCGAGAGATCATCGCCCTGCTTCCCGGCCGCCGGCTCGGCGCGCTGGCCCCCTGAGGCGGGCCGCCGGCGGCTATGGTTTCTCGAGACTCACGGTGACCGTCGTCGTGATCCCGCCCCGGGGCGTGAAGGTCGCCTCGAGTGTCAATCGGCGCGGCGCGAGCACGGCCGCCAGGTCGTCGAAGATCCGGTTGACGACGTTCTCGTAGAAGATCCCCTCGTTCCGGTAGCGCTGCAGATACAATTTCAGGCTTTTCAGTTCGACGCATTTCCGATCGGGGACGTAGAGGATGGTCATCGTGCCGAAGTCCGGCTGACCGGTTTTCGGGCAGACGGACGTGAATTCCGGGGCCACGATGCGGATCTGGTAGTCGCGCTCGGGGAACTCGTTGTCGAACGTTTCGAGAATCTCGCGAAACTGGCCGCTCACCGTCCGGCTCCTTTTCTAAAACAGCCTATTCTGTCATCATCAGGGGTTTGGCGAAAGCCGGGGAGCGGCCCTGGTTGCCGTCCGCGTCCAGCTTTTTCGAGGAACTGATGCCGACCCCCGCCGTGGTTCTGCTTTCGGGCGGCCTCGATTCGGCCACCGCCGCCGCGGTCGCCAAGGCCGAGGGGTTTGCGGTTTACGGGCTGACGATCGACTACGGGCAGCGGCACCGGTGCGAACTGGAGGCCGCCCGGCGGGTCGCCCGAGCGCTCGGCGCCGCCCGCCATGAACTGCTCTCGATCGATCTATCGGTCTTCGGGGGCAGCGCCTTGACCGGCGCGGACGGCGTCCCGAAGGACCGCTCGGAGAAGGACTTCGCGCGTGGCATTCCGGCGACCTATGTGCCGGCCAGGAACACAGTGATGCTCTCGCTGGCCCTGGCCTATGCGGAGACGATCCCCTGTTCGGACATTTTCATCGGCGTCAACGCGGTCGACTACAGCGGCTATCCCGACTGCCGCCCCGAGTTCATCGAGGCCTTCCAGCGGCTGGCCAACCTGGCGACCAAGGCGGGCGTCGAGGGGACGCTCCAGTTCGCCGTCCACACGCCCCTGCTCCGGCTGACGAAGGCGGAAATCATCCTCCGCGGGACGCGCCTGGGAGTCGATTACGGCCTGACCCACACCTGCTACGATCCGGCCGAGGACGGCGCAAGTTGCGGACACTGCGATGCCTGTCTCCTCCGCCGCAGAGGATTCGCCGAAGCCGGCCTGGTCGATCCGATCCGCTATCGGGAGTGAGTGGAGAGCCGTCAGCGGTCAGCCGTCAGCGATCAGCCATCAGGTTACAGGTTACAGGGCGGGTTCCAGAGGACAGACAGAGCTTTGCGCTGAATACTGAATACTGCCAACTGAAAACTGAAAACTGAAAACTGAAAACTGACCGCTGACCGCTGACCACCATGCGCATTGCCGAGATTTTCCAATCGATTCAAGGGGAAGGCTTCCTGACGGGCGCTGAGAGCGTCTTCGTCCGGGCCAGCGGCTGCAACCTCCGCTGCTGGTACTGCGACACGCCCTACGCCTCCTGGAGCCCCGAGGGGGAAGACCTGGCGGTCGACGAGATCGTCCAGCGGGTGGAATCGTTCGCTGCCCGCCACGTGGTTCTGACGGGCGGGGAGCCGATGCTGTTTCCGGAGGCCAAGCCGCTCAGCGAGCGGCTTCGCGAACGGCAGTTGCACGTCACGATCGAGACGGCGGGGACGCGCTACCAGCCGGTTGCCTGCGACCTGATGTCGATCAGCCCGAAGAGGGGCAATTCCACTCCGCGGGGGGCCGCTCGCGCCCGCTGGGCCGATCGCCACGATCGATCGCGGCACGCGCCGGCGGTGATCCGGCGGCTTGTGGCGGAATACGACTACCAGTTGAAGTTTGTCATCGAGGAGGCCTCGGACTGTCTCGACGTCGAGGCGTACCTCAAGGAGCTGCCCGAGATCAACCGGCGGCGCGTGATGTTGATGCCCCAGGGGACGGAGCCCGCCGACCTGGCATCGAAGTCCGCATGGCTGGAACCCTATTGCCGGGCGCACGGGCTCGGCTTCTGTCCGCGGCGGCAGATCGAATGGTTCGGCGCGCGGCGCGGGACATAGAGCCGCGTCAAGCCCGCGTCAGCCCGCGTCAGCCCGCGTAAGATATGCAGTCCGCCTTCTCCTCTTCGGCGGCCAGGCGGGAGGCCAACTCCTCGCGGTGGATGGGCACTTCGCCGGGGCCCTCGAATCCGAGTTTGACGCGATCGCCCCGGACCTCCAGCACGGTCACGAAGACGCTGTTGCCGATCACGACGCGCTCGCCTTTTTTTCGGTTCAGAACCAACACGATTACACCTCCTTGCCAAGATGTGCAGACGGCATCATGCCGGGCGGGCCGCCCCCGCGATGGAGCGTTCCGCGAGACCAGCGCCGCGTTCGATTCGTTTCGAAGGGCAGGGGCCGGGTTCGCCGGATGGCGCCCTTGCGGCAAGCCGTCTTATTCAACCGACCTCGAAAAAGTCCAGCAGAAAAAGACAATTACAACTGACATAATTGACGATTCTAAACGAGTTGCCGGCCGCGTCAAGGCCAATCTGAGACTCGGTCTCAAGAACGGCTCCCCCGTGCCAGTCCGCTGCTGGCAGTCCAAGCGGATTCCCCATGAGTCTCGCGGCTGGGATTCAGGTTGCTTTCCGCGACGCGGACTGCCGGAGCACTCCGGCGCCGGCGCACTCCGAATAAGAAACACGCGTTGCTCGTCGGCGTCGGTGGATTCCTGTCTTCTACTCGCCGCGGAGCGCGGCCACGAGCGGGGCGCGGAGCGTCGCCCGGACCGCCAGCAGGGAGGCCAGCAGCCCGACCAGGAGGATCACCAGGAGCATTGCCGCGAGCGATCGGATCGGCGCCGCGGCCGCGCCGGCGAGCAGATGCGGCAAGACGGCCAACGCCGCCGCCAGCAGCCCGCAGGCCAGGCCCGCCGCCAGCAGCAAGGCGTTTTCCACGAGCACCATCCAGCCGAGCGCCGCGCGGCGGAATCCCGCGGCGCGGAGCAGGGCCAATTCCCGCCGCCGCTCGAGCACATTGCGGAGTTGGACTGCCGCCAGGCCGAAGGTCCCCAGCAGCAATCCCAGCGCGCCGAGGCTCTGAAACGCCGACAGGTAGGTGTTTTGGACCGCCGCGAAGCCGGCCAATCGCTCGCCCGTCGTTTCCGTGCCCAGCCCGAAATCGCCGAGCGTGCGGTTCCAAGCCGCCGCCACGTCGCCGGCCTTTTGAAGGTCGCATTCGATGAGAAAGAAGCGGCGGCCGCTGACGAGCGGAAAATGCTCCAGCAGGCGCTGCTCGGCGAGAATCAGGTCGCCCTGAAAAATCGAGTTCTTCAGCAATCCCACGATGCGGAGGCGAAGCGTCCGCCCTCGATCGTCCGCAATGTCGTACGTTTCGCCGACGCCGCCATACAAGTGCAGCGCGTAGATCGCGGTATTGTTGTCCAAAACGACCGGCACGCAGGGCGTGCCATCGGCGTCCGGTTCCGCCGGCTGTTCCAGCAGCAGCCAGGGGTTGGCTTCCTCTTCCGGGGTCCGCGCGGCGGATGCCGTCCAGGCGAATCCGCCGCGGCGGCGAAAATCCTCCGGCACGCCCAGCATTCGCGGCTGGCGCGGCTGGTAGAGGTTCAGGCAACTGGCGTCGTCGCCCGACTTGACGCGGAGGCCGAAGGTGCGGCTCGACTGGAGCAGGCGGGAGTCTTCCTCGGAGAATGCCAGGGCGAAGCGGCCGTCGTCGGTGTTCGGGTCGTGAAGGATCGGCTGATCCGACTCGGCGATCAGTGCGAATCCTCCATTGCCGCTGTCGAGGCGGGGGGCGCGTCGCGCCAGGTCGAGATGGAAAGCGCTGGTGGCCACGATGAGGAAGCTGGTGGAGGCGATCAAGCCGATGCTGAGCGTGCTTCTGGCCGGGTTGCGGGCGGCGCCGCGCAGGGCCAGCCGCAGCAGGCCGCCGCGACCGACGGCAACCGCCGGCCCGGTCGCCTGGTGGCGCAGACGGCGCCGGACCCAGAGGAGCCCGGCGGCGAGCACCGCGGCGCCGGCGGCAAAGAAAGCGCCCGCCCGGGCGTCCTCGCTCAACGAGCGGGCCGACAACCCGATCGCCACGGCGGCGGCAACCAGCGCCGGCGGCAGCCACCCCGCCCAGGCGGCCTGGTGGCCGGGCCGCACGTACTGGTCGGCCAGCTCGCCGCCCAAGAGCCGGCTTGCACTCGTCCGCCGGGCGCGCCACAGCGTCCAGAAGATGGTCGCGAAGCAGACGGCCAGACCGCAGCCGTAGCCGATCGCAAGACTGGCCGGCGCCGCGTGGAGCTGGAGAAACGGCGTCACCACGGCGGCCAGCCACCAGTTCTTCAGCCCGGCCAGCATCAGCGCCGCATAGCCCAGTCCCAAGCCGACTCCGGCGGCGGCGGCCAGCGCCGCCACGGCCAGCCCTTCGGCGGCCAGCAGCCGGATGATCCGCCCGCGATCCAGGCCCACGGCGCGGAGGATTCCGATCGACTCGGCCCGCTGCTCGATTCCGAGACGGAACAGCAAGACGACCAGCATCAGGGCGGCGGCGATCACGAAGAAGCTGAAAAGGAGAAAGAGAACGTGGAACGGCGTCGTCCCCTCGGCGGCGGCCAAGCCCATCCGTTTGACCGGCTGGAAGCGGAGACCGAAGGCCGCCGGGCTCGGTTCGAACCGTCCGGCGAAGGCCTCGACCGGCTCTCCGCCGCGCGGCTCGACGCGGAGGTTCGTGGTCTGCCCGAAACGGCTGCCCCACAGCCGGCGGCCGGTGGCCAGGCTCACGAACGCCTTGGGCGTCGCCCGATGCTCGTCCCAGTAGGTCTCGTCTTTCTTGCGGATCTTGCGGGCGTCGAACGGGAACGGCGCATCCCACTGGCCGATCGACGGCACGTCGGTAACGCCGCGGACTTCCGGGGTGAAATCGGGGTCGGCGGCCGCCCCTTCGAGCGCAACGACCGCGGCGAGGCGGAATTCGGCCGAAGTCTCGCGAACCTGCCCGTCGGGGCTTTCCGGCTCGAAGTAGCGGAGCCGGATCGTATCGCCCGGCTTGGCGCCGAGGTCTTCCGCCGCCCAAGCGTTCAGCGCGATCTCGCCCTCGCCGAGCAGCGCGACCGGCTGGCCGGAGGGATCGAGAAACGGGCCGAACGGCCGGTTCGGGGCAAAGTCGATCGCCGTCACGGTGGAATAGGGTATTTCCCGGTCCTCCAGAACGATCGCGTTGGCCAGGTAAGTCAGCGCCGGCTGGACCGCCCGGTCGCCGACCACGCGGAGCAATTCCTGTTCAGCGGCCGCGTCGATCATCATCCGGTCGCTGGTGATGTTGAAGTAGCCCTCGCCGGCCACTGCGATCGAGAGCCCCAGGTCCTCCGCCGCCGGCCGGAGCCAGCCGGGTAGCAGGGCGTCGACCTCGGCCGGGCTGGCCGAATCGTCGCGGCCGGCGATGAAGATCGCGTTCGCCCTGCCGGGCTGGTCGAGCCGCTCCTGCAACCAGCCGAGCGGCACGAAGGCGTTTTTGGGGACCGATTGGCTGGCGCGCAGGCTGAACCGCCCCAGCCCCTCGTTGGGGATGATCCGCGAAACGGTCACGCGAGCGCGGCGGATCGTCTCCTCCTTGTTTCCCAGGGGGCTGTCGGAAGGAATCGACGCGGCTTCGGGCAGCCGCAGGAGGGCTTCCTCGCCCGGCTCGGCGATTCCCAACGCATCGGCAAGGGCCTGGTTGATCGTGATCCCGGAGCCGCCAACGAGTTGGCCCGGGCCAGAGGGGCCGAGTTGCGAAAAGCGGTCGTCGCAGCCGATCAGGTTGACGCGGTTGGCTCGCCGCGGGGGCTCGCCGCGGGCCGACTGGATGCTTGCCGAGAGCAGGATCGCCGGGGCCGATTGCGAGAAGCAGCGGGGAAACTCTGCCGCTGCCGCCAATTGGTCGCTCAGGGTTTCGCGAAAGAACCGCTCGGCGACCAGCGCCTGGTCGATTCGCCCGAGCCGGTCGAGCGTCAACGCGCGGAGGCTGCCGCGCATCGAGTCGCCCACGAGCAAAGCGCCGGTCAGGACCGCGGTGGCCACGGCGACGCCGAAGCCGACCGCCAGGTTGTTGCGGCCGTAGTGGATCAGCGACAGAAAGACCAAGCGCAGGCTGGACATGGGTTTCAGGCGACCTCCCGTAGCCGGCCGTCGTCGAGTTCCACACGGCGCTGCATCCGCCGGGCCAACGCCGCGCTGTGTGTGACCGTGATCAGCATGTTGCGTGCGGCTTCCTGCAATTCCAGCAGAAGATCGGCCACCTGGGCGGCCGTGGATTGGTCGAGGTTGCCCGTCGGCTCGTCGGCCAGAACGAGCACCGGCAGGCGGATCAGTGCCCGGGCGATTGCCGTCCGCTGCCGCTGGCCGCCGGAAAGCTCCGCCGGACGGTGCTCGAGGCGGTCGCCGAGGCCGACCCGATCGAGGAGCTGGCGTGCGCGGTCGATATCCGATGCCTTTGTCCCGCCACCGGCAAGCGTCGGGATCAGCACGTTCTCCAGGACCGAGCACTGGGGCAGGAGGTGATGCTCCTGGAAGACGAAGCCGATCTTGTGGTTGCGGAAGGCCGAAACATCCTTGTCCGAGAGCGTGGCGGGATTCTGGCCGTCGAGCCGGATCGTCCCGGAGGTGGCCGATTCGAGCGCGCCGAGCAGGTTCAGCAGCGTCGTCTTGCCGGAGCCACTCGGGCCGACGATCGCCAGGTTCCGCCCGGCCTGGAGCTCGAAGGAGACTCCGCGGAGTACGACCAGCGGGTCGCTCCGCGTCGGATACTCCTTGGTGACGTGGTCGACAATCAGGTCAGACATAGTGTTCACGATGCCGCAGGGCCGAGAGTGCTAAAGAATCGCGGACTGATCGCAGGGACTGTCCCCATTGTAGCGACCGGGACACGCGGGGTAAGGCTCGCCGTCACCCGCAAGATGATCCTGCTCAAGAAGCCCGACCGCATCAATGCCGTCAAGGAGAAGCTGGACAAGTCCGATGGAGAAATCACTCGTCACTTGCGTGAAACCCGGATCGGCCCCCGCACTGAGGACCGCGAGAACCTCGTGGCCGACTATCCGCTATTGCCGGTTCGTCGCCGTTTCTGGGAGCAGGTGATCCGCGCTGTTGACCCGTTCGGGACAGCCGCTCAACTCGGCACGCAGCTTCGTAAAGACCCATCAGGAAGAGATGCAGGCGCTTGCCGGCACCGAAGCCGTGGCGGAGACTGCCCGACGACCAGCGCCGCCACATCCTCGTGCAAAACGGCATCGACACCGTGCCCGAGGTCAAGGTCGGCGGCGACGCTCAGAACGCCTGACGACGTGGAACTGTGGTTGAGTGCGACCCGTGATCAGATCCTGGAACGCCTAAAAGAGGGCCTAGTTATCATCCACTAATCCAAATGATGTAGGATGGGCATTCCTGCCCGTCTTTCGTGTGGGCAGCGACTTGACGACGGGCAAGAATGCCCATCCTACCACTCGAGAGCCGCGATGTTCAATCTTGCCGCACCGCCAGATTTCCGAGGGTTGGATCCGCACGTCCCGGTGACGGTTTACTACCGACACCTCCCGCACTGGCGACAGGAAGGCGCAACGTACTATGTGACGTCTCACTTGAACGACGCCTTGCCGGAGGCCAAAGTGCGGGAGTTGAAGGGACTCCGCCGCGAGTGGGAGTCCCGACATCCGCCACCGCGCAGCAAGGACCACTGGGAATCCTATGCCCGACAGTTCGCCGTCAAAGCCGAACGATGGATCGACGAAGGCCACGGCCGATGCTACTTCGCCGAACCGGCGCACGCGAAGAAACTCGCGGATGCGATGTTGTTCTTTCAAGACCAGCGCTACCAGCTCTTCGGCTACGTGGTCATGCCAAACCATTGTCATCTTATCGTTAAGCCGATCGCGGGGCACTGCTTGGAAGGCATCCTCCGAGCGTGGAAGGGATACGTCGCGTGGCAGATCAACCGGGCGGTCGGCGGTTCCGGGACCATCTGGCAACAGGAAAGCTACGACCGGATCGTGCGGGACGAGGAGCATCTGTACCGTGTCGTGCAGTACATCGGGCACAATCCGGCGAAGGCCGGGCTCCCGCCAGACCGCTGGTACCGCTGGATCCACCCCCGCTGGCAACAGGCCGGCTGGAATTTCGTCGATTAGGAGCCTCGCAGCTTGGGCATTGTAGATTGCGCATTCCTGCCCGACAAAGAAAGGACGGGCAAGAATGCCCATCCTACGGAGAGATATCCGATGCGCCCTTTGAGCACGCAGTGGCGCAACCAGTTGGAACGGGCGGTCGTCGATGCCCGCGACCAGGCCGAAGAAGGGGCTTGAGCGGCGCTAACCCGGTTGGCTGTCGATAAGCCCGAGCGGTTCGGAAACATGACCGCGCACGAGCGCGCGCTGCGGGGCCAGCTTCGGGCCAGGGCCAGGCAGCTTGGCGATGATCGCGAGCATAAGGGCCGTCAGGAGATGGTTCGCCTCCACCTTTGCCCCCGAGGACAAGCAGGCCTTGGAGCGAATCCTGGCGTCGCTGCCGGCTGAGGTTTTCACGGCCGACGACAGCCTGGGCTGGTGTTGTCAGTTCTGGCAGGAGAAATACAAGGACGAGGTGAACGAGTCCGGCGAGAAGATCGGCGCGGACGAGTTGCCGGCTGTCACGCAGCTTTTCACCGAAGACTATATGGTCAAGTTCCTGCTGCACAACACACTCGGCGCGTGGTGGGCGGGCCGCATGGGAGTAGGTTGGGCGTTCCCGCCCGGCAAGAACGACGGGCAAGAATGCCCATCCTACAAGCTTGCCAAGCACGTGGCCGACGCCGCGACGGAAGAAGAGTTGAGGGAGAAGCTGGCCCTCCCGGGCGTTGATTGGGAACCCGACTCAGAGGTAAGCGGCAGGCTAACGAAACCTCACCCCAGACTCTCAGCCGGCCGACCCGCTGAATGTCACCGCCGTGGAGCGCGAGAAGTACGAGGAGGATGGGCATTCTTGCCCGACACTTGGCGTCGGACAGGAATGTCCAACCTACTTGCTCGGCTCCTTCGTTCGCGCGTCAGGCCGTTGCCAGGAACGCCCGCGTCGCCAGCCCGTAGAACGTGTATTCCGCGTCGACCTGGCTGTCCCAGCCGCCGCCGCGAAAACCGCCGCCGGCGTTTTCCAGGTTCAAGGCGAACCTTGTCGCGCGATCGAGATTCACGGCGTCGAGCCCGTCCAGATCGGCCAGGGCAACCAGGCCGGTGCAGGTGCTCAAGAGGTCGCCGGCGGGAATCTGAGCGTTCGCCCGCAGACCGCCGTCGGCCGTCTGCATGCGTGCCAGGAACTGGATCGTCCGGCGGCAGTCGGCCGCCGGCAGCGGCGGCTGATCGGGTTGGAGCAGCCGCAGCAGGGCGACCGCCGCCGCCGTGGGATTGGTGCCGCCGCGGTTGATCACATCCAGCTCGGCATAGCCGCCGTCGTCGCGGCGCCGCGCACGGATCAACTCGCCGATCCGCTCGGGCCGGTCGACCGCGGCGCCGATCAATTGCAGGCAGGCCACCGAGAGAAACGTGTGGTAGGTCGAACCCTGGCCGCTCTGGGCCGTCTTGGCGAAACCGCCGTCGCTCCGTTGCAGCGGCGCAAGCCGGCGGGGAATCTCCACGTTCCGATCGATTCCCTGGCGGGCGAAGACTTCGAACCCGTGGCTGAGCTCAAGCAGCACGGACGAGAACACCAGCGAGAGAAAATCGACGGGCGCCAGATTCCCGCCCAGCTGCGATTGGAGAAAGGTCGCGGCGCGGCCTGCCGCTTGTTCCGTCAAGGCCCCCAGCAGGGTCAGCCCGCGAAGCGCAAACCCGGTGTAGTACAGGTCGCTTCCGCCCTGGCGGCCGGCAAATCCGCCGTCGCCGCGCTGGCTGGCGGCCAGGTAGGCGGCGTGACGCCGACGGAACTCGTCGGGCAACCGGGTTGCGCCGGCGGTCAATCGGAATGTCAGATTCCCGAGATACGACATCGGCGGTCTGCCTCTCAACCCGGCGGCCCGGTTGCCCGGTCCACTGTTCTTCTGTAGAGCCGCGCCATTCGCTCGGCCATCAACCCATCGTGATAACGATTGCGGACCGCTTCCAGCCCGCGGCGGCCGATGGCGGCCGCGCGATCGCGATCCGCGGCCAGGCCGCGGATCGCGTCCGCCAGGGCGGTGGGATTCCCCGGGTCGTAAAGGACTCCTCCACCGGTGTCTTCAACCAGCTCGGGGAAGACGCCGTGCCTGGGGACGGCCACCGGCCTGGCGTTGGCCCAGGCCTCAAGACAAGCCAGGCCCTTGCTCTCCGGGAAGACGGCCGGCAGCGAGACCGCGTCGACCGATTGGAGGAAGGCGATCTTCTCCTTCCGGTCGGGCGAGCCGAGATAGCGAAACCGTCCGGCAAGCCCCGCCGTGCTCAGCCGCCGTTCGATCCGCTTGAAGTAGGGGCGGTCCTCGGCGGCGAGGTACCCCGCCGCATCGAGCCGGAGGCGGCGGTCCGAGTGCCCGCGCACGACCTGCTCGAACGCGTCGGCCAGCAGGTGCAATCCCTTCTCGGGGCAGATGCGCGAGAAATAGCCGATGCAGAAATCACTCCGTCCGGCTTGGGGCGGCAGCGGCTGGCCGGGGCCGAACTCGGCGGCATGTCCGGCGAGCTTCAGCCCGGCGGGAATCACCTCGATAGGAGCGCGGTCGGCGGCGAGGTATGCGGCCATCCGCTTGGCGAAATACTCGTTGAGGGCCACAAACGCGTCAATCTGCCCGACGCAGAGGCGGAGCTGCCGCCGGGCCGCGGAGCCGTGGGGCTCGGGGAGTTTCTCCAGAAAAACGTCCTCGCCGGTCAGGCTGACGACCACCGGCACGCCGAGTCGGCTGCGGATCGGCCCGGCCAGGCCGGCCAACAGCAGGTTCGACAGATGGACGATGTCCGGCCGGGATTCCCCGCTGAGCCGGTCGAGCAGCTTGGCCAATTCCTTTGCCTGCCGGCCCGATTGGCCGCGCAACATCGAGACGGTCAACTCGCCGAGTTGCCGCGCGTCGGTCCTGCCCGCCCAGCGGCTCAGCCAGCGTACCAGCCCGGGGCGGTCGAGGAGCCGATCGAGCAGCCTCGGGCTGGAGCGAAACAGGGCGAATCGCTGCTGGAGATAGACGTTCAGCCCCCCGTAGGACAGCCGGTGCTCGCTCAGGTCTTCTTCATCGGTTCGCAGGGGCGTGTAAAGCGGCAGCAGGGTGACGTCGTGGCCGGCGCGGACGAGTGCGGCGGCGAGCGTGCCCGCGTGCATGCAACTGCCGCAGTACATGCCTCCCGCTCCAGAGACCAGGTGGACGATTTTCAGCGGCGAATCACTCATTGGGTCTCCGGCGGCACGGGAAAGGCCCGGCAGGGCTCAGCGGCTGAGGATCGTGTCGACGAAGTAGCGGAGCAGGTCGCGGAGCGGAGTCGGCTCGACCGGCTCGGCCGCCTCCAGCGCGCGATCGGCGTGCTTCTGCACCAAACGCCGGGCCTTGGAAAAGACTCCGTTGCGGCAATAGAGATCGTAGACCTTGGCGATCAGCTTCTCTGGCGAGTCCGCCAGTTCGTCGAGCAGGCCGCGCCGCTCCGCATCGCCGGTGGCTTCCAAGGCGAGGGCCCAGAGCACCGTTGGGCGGCCCGCCGCCACGTCGGTCCCATGCCGGCGTTTGTTGCCGGGCTCGCCGCTCCAGTCGTCCAGGTCATTCTGGATCTGGAAAGCGACGCCCAGGTGGCGGGCGAAGCGGGCGACAAGGTCAACGTACGGGTCGGCCGGCCCGGCCAGGCGGACTCCTGCGTAGAGGGCCGCCTCGAACGCCGGGGCCGTCTTCAAGGCATAGATCTTCAGCGCGTCGAGCGGAGTCAATTGCCCAGATCGGTTCGACCGCCAGGCAAGTTCCGCGCCCTGCCCCTGGCAGAGCCGCGCGTGCGCCTTGGCGAGCGCCGCCAGGACGTCGGCCACGACATCCGCGGGAAGACCGCCGGGCTGGTCCGCAACGAGCCGGTAGCCCAGGCCGATCAGGTAATCGCCCACGTTGACGGCGACCGGAACGCCATGCTGCCGGTGGATCGTGGGGCGGCCGTAGCGGAAGTCGTCGTCGTCCTCGATGTCGTCGTGGACGAGCGAAGCCTTGTGGAACAGTTCCATCGCCGCGGCGACCCGCTTGACGGCCTCGGGCAGCTGGGCCGCGCACCGCGCCCCGTCGCGCCCCCAGCCGTGTCCGCCGCGGAGCGCGTCGTAGGCTGCCAGCGTGATGAAGGGCCGGTAATACTTGCCGCCGCGGGTGAGGAAATCGCGGGCGAGAGTCTCCGTCGATTCCAGCGGCGACACGGCTTCGAGGGGCTGGTCGGCCAGTTCGCGGAGCGGTTCATCCCCTCGCCGAGCAGGCAGCAGGCGGCTCAACTCTCCGGCTTCGAACATCCGCGACGCGGCGCGGAGCAGATGGACCTGCGAGCGCGCGGCCTGGCCCCCGGGCCGGTAGGGCGTGTCGATCATCTCCAGGGCCCACCCCTCGTCGGTCGAGGTGTTGGCGCACGAGGACGAGTGGAGCGGCACCGCCATGGCCGGCAGCCCGGTGATCTGGAGCTTGCCGAGGGCCTTCTCGAGCGAATTCAGGCAGCCGATTCCAAGGACCGCGTCGGCGCGGCCCCGCAGGATCAGTTGCAGCACGATCGGGGAACCCTCGGCGATCAGGACCTGGTAGCCTTTTCTGCGGCCCAACGCGCGCCAGCGGCTCAGATTGCAGCCGCCGCAGTCCGCGCAGCGAAGCCCGAATTCATCGTACTCGGCCCGGCAGACCGCCTGGTTCCTCATGCAGTGCGGCAAGAGCAGCAACCGCCGCTCGTAGGGCGTGGCCAGCACCCGATCCCGCCAGTAGGCGCTGGCCAGCATGACCATCGTCCAACCCAGGTAGGCTTCCGGCAGACGGAGCTGTCCAAGCACCTCGCGGGCATGGCTCTCCAGCCGATGGCGGACCAGGGGCGGGCTTCGGTCGAGCGCGGCGACGCGTGCCTCGACGGCCGAGCGGATCTGCTCGCGGAGCGCCAGCGGCTCGGGAATCTGCTTCTGGTGGGCCGTTCCCCCGGCGGCATCGGCGGCCGGCAGCAGGCCGTCTCTCAAAGTCGGTCGATCAGGGGTGGGGACGATGGCCACGGATGTGCTCTCATTGCGGTTGGTCTCGGTGGCGTTCTCCTGGCGGCGCTTGGCCGTCGATCCACCGCTGCAATCGTTCACGGGGCCAAACCGACTCTGCGTGGCCAGTTCCGTCTTCCTGCTCGCCGAACAGCCTGTCTTGCCGCGAAGATCGGGCCGGTTCTCCTTCAAGGCGCGTGTTGCTGCCGAACTGCCTCACGGAGTGCCGAAACCGTAAAAATCAGGGGATACAACTTCTCATAATACCATAGCCGGGCGAAGTAAAAACCGATCGGCGCGGCTCTCCGGTGCCGATTTTCTTCCACTGCCCGGACGAGCCACTGAAGTCCCGATTCTATCGCGGCTTGCGCTGGCGGGGAAGCCGCCGCGGAGAGCAGGGCCTCCAGCGCCACGGCTGTCTCTTCCACCGAGGACGCCTGGCCGCTTGGAGCCGCCCCCCAGCCGCCGTCTTCGCGCTGGGACGCGGCCAGGTAACGGAGACCCCGCCGGGCCGCCTCGGTGTCGAGCCAGCCGAGGTCGCGATACGCCAGGAGCACGCGGGCGGTGCCGTAGACCGGGTTGTCTTCATTCGGTCGGTGCTGGTTGCCGAACCAGAGGGGCAGCCAACTACCATCGGACTGTTGGCTCCGCTGGAGGAACCGCCGCCCCCGCGCGGTTGCCCGATCCGCGCCGCGGCTCTCCAAGGACCGCCAGGCGTGAATCGCTCGCAACGCATGGGCCGTCAGGTCGGTGCTGCTGCGGTCGAAGGGCAGCTTGCCCCAGCCGCGGCAGAAGGTGGGAAATCCGCCGTCGCGATTCTGTAAGCGGAGCAGCCAGTCGAGCCCCATCGCGGCGGATTGTTGAATTGCCGCGCGCTGCTCTCCGCCGGCGGCGCGGGCCCCTCTGGCCAAGGCCAGCATCGCGCCGGGGGTGTCGTCGGCGTCGGGCACCGCGCCGCTAAGATCGCTCCAACCCCATCCGCCGGCTTCCGCGCCCGTGAACGGATGTCGGACTCGATGCTGGCAGCCGAGCAGCCAGTCGAGGCACTTCCGCCCGGCCGGCTCCGCCGACCCGTCGTCGAGCGCATTGATGGCGAGGGTCGTGACCCAGGTGGCCAGGTTCGTATCGATCGGCCAGGAACCGTCGCCGCGGACGGAGTCGGCCAGGAACCGCAGCCCGTTGCGCACGATCGGGTGGTCCGCTCGGCCGATGTTCGCCAGGCTCATGACAACGAAGCTGGTCAGCGGCGCGGCTTCCAGGAATCCTCCGCTCTCGGGCTGCATGCGCTCGGCCACCCGGAGGCTTCGCCCCGCCGCCAAGCTGCGGACGCACCGCGCGAGCGGATTGAGCGGCCGGCGGTGATGGAACCGTGCCAGGCCGATCGCCACGAGGGCGGGAATCGCATAACTGACCACGGGGAGCCGGAGGAATCGATAGACACTTTGGGGAAACGCGGCCAGTTCAAAGGGCAGCGGTGCGACCGCTTGCCAAGAGACCAGGCCGGCCATCGCGGTGTTGGCGAGAATTGGCACGGCGAACGTCTTGTCGCGGCCGTAGCGGCGCCGCAGGCCCTCGACGCCGCCCCGGGCCTGGAGATACCGCTCGGCCGCGGCGAGCTGCGCGGCGAACGGGTCGGCGCCGCCGGCCAGGTGGATGGCGGCCCGGGCGAGCATCGTGGTGGCGATGTTCGACAGGCTGCGATCCGTGTCGCCCCAGCCTCCGTCGGCGTTTTGTGCGCCAGCCAGGTAGTCCAGGCCGCCGTCGATCAGGCGGTGCATGAGGGCGGCGTCGGCCGCACCGCTCCCGCGGCGGAGCACACTGGCCAACGCGCTGACGGCCGTCGCCGTGGAAAGGGCCGAACTACAGAGTTCGCCAGTCCAGTGGCCCTCGGCGTTCTGCTCGGCGAGAAGGTCCGCGCGGGCCTTCTCGTAGGCGCGGGTCAGATGGTTGCGGTCGATCATCCGATGCTGCTATTCCCCCCGCAGATCATAGCACGCGAGGAGGTCGTTGTGACGCAGGTAGAGCTTGCCGTCGTGGATCACCGGATGGGGCCAGGCCGGGCCGTCGCCGTTGAGCGGTTGGAACGTGCTCTTCAGGCGGTACGCATCGGGCTTGGCCTCAATCAAGGCGATCAGGCCCTTGTCCTGGTAGCGGAAGATCAGGTGCCCGTCGGCGTAGAGGACCGCCGCCGAGCCTTTGCCCGGGGCTTCGGGCTTCCAGCAGATGTTGCCGGTTTCGAATTCGAGGCAGACCGGCACGCCCTTGTTCTGACCGTCGCCGCCGTAGACGTGGTCGCCCGCGAGAACCACCCCGCCGTGGTGATTCTCGAAATCCCTCGGCCCCAGGAAATAGACCTCCTCGGCATTCCATGCCTCGCCCTTGCGGGCAATGCGGAGCAGGGCGGAGCCGGTCCTGTAGCTCGTGGTGACGAAGACCATGTTGCCGCGAACAATCGGCGAGGAGACGTTGGCCGTTCTGTTGGCGATGCGGTTGTAGCCCCAGAGGAAGCGGCCGGTGGCCGCCTCCACGGAGATCGCCCCGCGGCCGACGATCGTCAGATACTGCCGTACGCCCTCGATGTCGGCCGGGACGATGGTCGTGTATCCGGCGCCGTCTCTGCCCCGCGGGCCGAGCGCCGGCGATGCGCATTTCCAGATCAGGTCGCCGGTCGTCTTGTCCAGGGCGACGATCAGCGCCTCCGGTCCGCCGGGCGTGCAGACCAGGCGCGGCCCGTCGACGATCGGCGATTCGCTGAACTTCCAGACGGACATCATCTTGCCGCCAAAATCATCGGCGAGGTTCTTCTTCCATCGCAGCCCGCCGCTGGCGGCATCCAGGCAGACCAGGTCGCCATCGGTGCCCAGCGCGTAGACCAGCCCCGCGGCGACGGTCGGCGTGCAGCGGGGGCCGTCGGAATGGGGCGGGCCGACCTTGGCGGCCCAGATTTCCTCGCGCGTGTCGCCGTCCAGCGCGATCACGAACTGGGATTCATCGCCACCGTCCGACCGGTCTCCCATCGTGTAGATCCGCCCGCCGGCGATCGAGACCGACGAGTAGCCCTTGCCGATCCCCTCAACCTTCCAGAGGAGCTTCGGTCCTTCGGGGGGCCAGTCCCAGTTCAGCCCGGTCTCGGTGCAGACCCCGTCGCCGCCGGGACCGCGGAAGCGGGGCCAATCGGCGGGTTCGGCGGACGATCCGCTTGAACCGAACGGGATGGCGCAGGAGAAGATCAGCAGAGATAGCCACGAACGTCGACTCATCGAGTTTTGCTCCACAACGGGTTGCTGACGGAAGATGCACGAGCAGGACCGGCGCAACCGCGTTAGCGGCGCGGATTGCCGCCGCCCTCCTGCTCGGGTGAAGAATCGTATTCTTCCCAGGCGGTATCTCCGTGTCAAATGGTCCGCCCTCCGCCGGCGGGTGGTTTGTTGCGCACGGCCGGGCCCGACCAAATATAATGGCCCGGAGTTGCCCCTTTCTTCCGACGTCGCCCGGGCGCCCCGGGTTGGCCCGCTATCGCGAGGTTCAGATCTCGATGCTTCCACGACTCGCCTATCGCTTGGCCACGGAAATCTCGCCCCGGCTGGCGGCCAAGGCAGCCTATCTCTGGGTCTACAAGGGCCGGCGGGCGATGGCGGCCTTCCGCCGGCGATTGCGCCGCGGGGAGCTGTTTCCCCCCTTCCTCTTCCTGGCCTTGACGAATGCCTGCAACCTCCGCTGCCATGGCTGCTGGATCGACGCGAGCGGGGGCGGCCTGAGTCTCAAGCCCGACGAGGTGGAGGCGATCATCGCCGCCGGCAAGCGGCAGCAGAGCTACTTCTACACGCTTCTCGGCGGCGAGCCGATGCTCCATCCCGGGCTCTGGCGGATCATCGAGGGCCATCCGGAGTGCTATTTCCAGATCATCACCAACGGCATGTTCCTCGATGAGCAGAACGTCGCCCGAATCCGCGCCGCCGGCAACGCGACGGTGCTGGTGAGCATCGACGGGCTGGAGGCGGAGAACGACGCTCGGCGCGGCGCGGGGGTCTTCCAAATCGCCATGGAAGGGCTCCGCCGCCTGAAACGCAGCAAGATCCTCTTCGGCGTGGCAACCACGGTCACCGGCCAGAATTTTGAGGAGGTGCTCAGCGACGAGTATGTCCGCACCTTCATCGATTGCGGGGCGATGTATCTGTGGTATTACGTGTTCCGCCCGGTCGGGCGCGACCCCTCGCCCCGGTTCTGCGTCAGCCGCGAGCGGATGCTCGAACTCCGCCGGCGGTTGCTCACGCTCCGCCGGCGGCACCCGATCATCCTCATCGACACCTATTGGAATGCCCGCGGCGAAGCGGTTTGCCCCGCCGCCGAGGGGCTTGGCTTTCACATCGGGCCGGGCGGCTCGATTGAACCCTGCCCCCCAATGTCGTTCGCCTGCGAGACGATCGGCGACCACGCGGGCGATCTGTTCAAGACGATCAATGAGAGTCGGCTGCTCCGCGAGTTTCAGGATTTTGTCGGCCGGCGGACCCGCGGCTGCGTGATCCTCGAATATCCCCAAGAACTCGTCGAGTTTCTCCGCGGCCACCAGGCCCGCGACACGAGCGGCCGGGACGCCTATGGCGAATTGGCGGCCTCCGAGCCGCGCTCGAGCCACCACCTGGCGGGCGAGGAAATCGCCGAAGACTATTGGCTTTACCGGATGCTGAAGAGGCAGTTGTTCTTCGGCATGGGCGGATACGGGTAGGGGATTGTGCCCGGCTAGCGCGGCTGCCACTGCTGCACGCTGGCGACGACGCGGATGCGATCGCCGGCGCCAAGCTTCTCATAGACCTGCCGCGTCCACTCGTAGGCCTTGGGCATCGAGCCGACGAACGTGATCGGGCGGGGATAGACGAGGGCCAGGTTCTGGGGCAGGTCGCCGATGCGGAGAATGCCGAGAAACTCCGGCGTTGCGGGGTCCTCGTGGCTTTCGGGCGGGCCCGAGAGAATCACCTCGCTGACGCGCGGGTCGAGAATTGCGGCATAGATCGCCAGCGGCGCCGTGGCGCCTCGCCCAAAGACGGCCACCGGTCCGGTCGCCGCTTCCTGGCGGACGACCGCGATGCCGTCGAGCAGATCCTGCACTTGCCGCTCGGGGAGCGTGTGGCCGAGCATCGGGTAGATGCGGCGGAGGGTCCAGAGGTAGCCGGGGCCCACGGAGGTGACGCCCGTGTTGCGGACTTCGACTCCAGCGGTGGCGATCTGGCCGCGAAGGGCGGGCCGCGAGCGGCCTCCGCCCGAGAAGGTGCTGGGGGCGTCGGCTTGCACAGCGTAGGCCACCGTGGGGATCGGCCATTCGGCGGCCGCCGGCCGGGCGGTCCGCAGGTCCAGCGTCAGCCCGTCGCTGGTGTCGAACACGTACGTCGCCACGCTCGTTCCGCCGCCGCTGCTGCCGTCGGAGCGGAATTCCCGCCGCCGCGGGGAGGGATGCCGAGCCACGTGGCGGAACGTCAATTGCCGCAACCGTTCGATCGCGGCCTTCTGATGGGTCCGCCATTGGGCCTCGTCCTTGACCTCCGGCGGATCGGCCTGTTTCACCAGCAGGGTGTCGATCCTCCGCATCTGGTCGTTCTCCGGCAGCTTGCCGCCGAAGACGAGGAGGTTTTCCTCGGGCTCGACAAAATCGGTCACGTCGTCGGTCACGGGCGTGGGGTCGCCCTTCAAATGCGTGTTGAACCACGTGAAGATCGCCCGGCGGAGCTTGGGCGTGTAGCCGTGCGGCGTGAGGTCCTCGACCAGGTCGAAGCGCTCCGCCGCGCCCAAGGCCGCATACTGGTGGCGGATGCGGAGTGCCACGTCGCGATATCCATAGGGCCGCCAGAGGACGTCCTCGGTGCCCGAGGCGATCAAAAACGCTCGGGGGGCGATCAGCGCGCCCAGGTCGGGCCAGCACCAGCGGTAGTAGTTGATCCAGAATGCGCAATCGCAGTGGCCGTCGGTGGCCCGGTCGACGGCCACGTGTTCGACGCTCCCGCTCTGGCAGACGGGGACCACGACCTTGACCCGCTCATCGGCAGCGCCCAGGCACCAGGAGATCACGCCGCCGCCGCTTAGGCCCGTTACCCCCATCCGCTCGGGATCGACATCGGCCCGGGTTTCCAGGTAGTCCAGCGCGCGGATTGCGTTCCACACCTCCGTGCCCGCCGGCGTGTAGCCGCGGCTCTGCCAGTCCCAGCGCCCCTCCCGGTACGTGCCGTGGTGAAGGCCCTGCGATTCGCCCAACTGGATCGGATCGAGGACGAGAGCGACGTAGCCATGCTGGCCGAACCAGCGCGGGTTGGCCTGGTACGGCGCGTTGACCTTCCCCTTCGTGTGGCCGCAGAGATAGAGGACCGCGGGCAGCTTCCCGGTGACTTTGGCCGGGCGGTAGATGTTGCCGATCACGTACGCGCCGGGCAGGCACTGGAAGTGCACCTTCTCCACCACGTAGTCACCGCGCTCCAGAACACCGGTCACGGTGGCCTCGAGCGGCGTCCGCTCCGGCAGCGGCGACAATCCGAGCATTTCGCGCCACATCTCCCGCCGCCGCTCGGCGGTCGCCTTCCAGTGGGCTGGCGGCATCGGCAAGCCGAGCGATGTGCTGGAGATCTCGCGCGCATCCTCGCACACGCTGTCGTAGATTGCCGTGCGGGCGCCGGTTGCCGCCAGAGCCAGGGCCCCGCAGCAGCTCAGCAGGCAGAAGAACACAACACGATCGATGTGTGGCATGGCGATACCCTCGTTTCGTTGTGCTTGTGGCGGCACGCCCGTCAGGGGCAGTCACCGCCCACTCTAATCGAACCGGTGGGGCAGTCAAGGGTCTGTTCATTGCCTGGCGACGCGTTACAATAGGCGTTTCTGACGACGGAGAGTTCAATGGACGCACCGCAGAGTAGAACCTGCCAGACCCCGCTGTACGGATGGCACGTGGCCCACGGGGCCAAGATGATCGACTTTGCCGGCTGGTCGATGCCGGTCCAGTACACGTCGATCATCCAGGAGCACGAAGCGACGCGGAATTCGGGCGGAATCGCGGACATCTCCCACATGGGAAGGCTCCGTTTCGAGGGGTCTGGCGCCGCCGTCTTTCTTGCGGAACTGCTCACCCGGCGAGTGGCCGACATGACGCTCGGCCAGATTCGCTATTCCCTCGTAACCAATGATTCGGGCGGGATCCTGGACGATGTCCTGGTCGGCTATTATCACAACGCCCAAGGCCAGCCCTACTACCTCGTGGTGGTGAACGCCTGCAACCGGGCGAAGATCGTCAACTGGATTCGTCAGCACCTGCCGCCGGAGCGCGCCGAAGCGCCCGGCCAGGAGGTGCTCTTCACCGACGTGACCCGGCTTTGGGCCATGCTGGCCATCCAGGGGCCGCGGGCGATCGACCTGCTTCAGCCGCTGATCGACGCCGATCTTCAGTCGATGAAATACTACCGGGGCCGCCAGGTGAGGCTGCTCCACCCGGCCGCCAGCCGGCAGGGAGGGATTGTCAGCCGCACCGGCTACACCGGGGAAGACGGCTTCGAATTGGCGCTGGGAGCACAGATTGCCCCGGCAGTCTGGGAGGTTCTGATCGAGATGGGCGGCCCCTTGGGGATCGTCCCGGCCGGGCTCGGCTGCCGCGACACCCTGCGGCTTGAGGCCGGCATGCCGCTCTACGGCCACGAACTTTGCGAAAAGACGCACCCCTTCGAGGCCGGTTTGGGCTTTGCCTGCCACCTGGCCGGATATGATTTTCCCGGACGCGACGCACTCCGCGAAATCGCCGGGCAGCCGCTGCGGAGAGTCCGCGTTGGATTCCAGATCGATCGGCGGCGACCGGCGCGCGAACACTGCGATGTCTACCACGGCGACCAGAAGATCGGCATGACGACCAGTGGCACGGTCTCGCCAACGCTGAAGAAGCCGATCGCGATGGGGTATGTGGCGCCGGAATTCGCGGCCCCGGGAACCGAGCTTTGGATCGACGTCCGCGGGCGGAAGGAACCGGCTCACATAACCGACTTGCCTTTCTACCGCCGCAAAAACGAGAAGAAGTGACCGGCCCTGCCGGTTCGGGCCGGCTGTCTCCGGCAAGCGGCAGCGCGGCCGGCCGGTTGTGGGACTGCTTGCCCTTGAGCGATGGCGAAAGGAACTGCGAAGTGACGCCCGAAGAATTGCTGTATCGGAAAACGCACGAATGGGTTGCCGTCGAAACCGACGCCACGGGAGCCAAAATCGCCACGGTCGGGATCAGCGCCTTCGCCCTGGAGGCCTTGACGGACCTGGTCTACATCGACCTGCCGGAAGCGGGCCGCAAGGTCAACGCCGGCGAGCCGTTCGGCGAGGTCGAATCGGTCAAGGCCGTCAGTGATCTGTACAGTCCCGTCTCCGGCGAGATCGTCGAAGTCAACAGCGCCCTGACCGACCAGCTCGAAGGGCTGTCGGAAGACCCCTACGGCCAGGGCTGGCTGGTGAAGATCCGCATCTCCGACGAGGCGGCCCTCGCTGAATTGTTGGACCACGCGGCGTATCAGAAGCAGTGCCAGGAGGAGATGGCCGACGAGTAGGCAGCGGCGCGGGCGGACCGTTCTCCGTTGCCGGGGAGGCCGGGCAGGGACCAAATCCTGAAGTCCGGCGCTGCCGATCGCAGCCCCGAGGCATCCCCGTTCTCGGCAATTGAAAATTGGACCTTGGATCCTGCCGAAATCCACAGTGGAATGGCGTCCGGCGGCTTCTGGCATCGAACTCCGAGAGAACCGTTGAGAGACTCCGCACATGCCGTATATTCCCAACACGGAAGATGACCGCCGGGCGATGCTCGAAGCGATCGGCGCCGAGTCGATCGACGAATTGTTCGACATGATCCCGCGCCAGTTCCGGCTCGATCGGCCGCTCGATTTGCCCGCCGCGCTTGGGGAACTCGCGTTGCGGGACCACATCCGCCAACTGGCGGAGCGGAACACCGCGGCATCCACCGCCACCTGTTTCCTGGGCGGCGGAAGCTACGATCATTTCATCCCCGCGATCGTCGACTTCGTCGCCGCGCGGAGCGAGTTCTACACGTCGTACACGCCCTACCAGGCCGAGGCGAGCCAGGGAACGCTCACGGCGCTGTTCGAATACCAGACGATGATCACGCGGCTGACGGGGATGGACGTGTCGAACGCCAGCCTTTACGACGGCGCGGGGGCGGCCGCCGAGGCCGTCTTGATGGCGATCGGCGCGACGGGCCGCGCGAAGAGGGTCGTCACCGCCTCCAGCGTCCACCCGGAATACCGGCAGGTGCTGGCAACCTACCTGGCGAACCTCGATATGCAGTTGCAGACGGTCGACACGCCGGGCGGCGTGCTGGCGCCGGAAGCGCTCGACGCGGCGGTCGACGAGCAGACGGCGTGCGTTCTCGTCCAGCACCCGAACTTCTTCGGCTGCTTGGAAGAGGTCGAGGCGCTGGCCGCCGCCGCGCACGCCAAGGGCGCCCTGCTGATCGTCGCCTTTGACCCGGTGAGCCTGGGCGTTCTCAAGCGGCCGGGCGATTACGGGGCCGACATCGCCGTGGCCGAGGGGCAGGCGCTGGGTTGCCCGTTGAGCTATGGCGGGCCCTACCTGGGAATCCTCGCCTGCCGCGAGAAATTCGTCCGGCGGATGCCGGGCAGGCTGGCCGGGGAGACGGTCGATCGCCGCGGGCGCCGTTGCTGGGTGCTCACGCTGCAAACCCGCGAACAGCACATTCGCAGGGAGAAGGCGACGAGCAACATCTGCACGAACCAGGGGTTGATGGCGCTGCGGGCGACGGTCTACCTGGCGGCGATGGGGCCGCACGGGCTGCGTTCGACGGCCGAACTGTGCCTGAAAAAGGCCCGCTACGCCGCCGATCGCTGGACGGCCGGCGGCCTGCTGGAAGCGGCCTTCCCGGCCCCGACATTCAAGGAATTCGTGCTCCGGGCGCCGCGGGGCCGCGTGGATCAGCTCCTCGAGGCGGCCGCCGGCGAGCGGATCATGGCCGGCTCGCCGCTGGAGTGCTGGTATCCGGAACTGGCCGATTGCGTGCTGATGGCAGTCACCGAGAAGCGCACGAAGGCGGAAATCGACCGGATGGCCGAGTTGATCCGCTCGGTTCTGGGATGATCCGAGACAAACCAATCAACGGACGATCTGACAACTTGACGGGATCGATGCGCCATGCGTAACGAGCAAGCGGCGGACCTTCTCTTTGCCCAATCGCGCCCCGGATGCCGCGCCGTGCGAATGCCGGAATGCGACGTGCCCGCCGAGGCGGTCGAGTCGCTGCTCCCGCGGTCGGCCCTCGCCGAGCGGCCACCGGACCTGCCGGAGTTGACCGAGCCGGACGTGGTTCGCCATTTCGTCAATCTCTCGGCGCAGAACATGTCGGTGGACGGGAACTTCTACCCGCTCGGCTCCTGCACGATGAAGTACAACCCGAAGCGGAATGAAGCGCTGGCCTCCGTGGAGGGTCTGGCCGGACTGCATCCCTACCAGCGGAGCGAGACGATCCAGGGCATGCTCGCGCTTCTGCACGCGCTCCAGGAGATGCTCGCCGAGATTGCCGGGCTCGACGCGGTCAGCCTGCAACCGGCCGCCGGGGCCCACGGCGAAATGACGGCCCTGTTTGTCGCCGCGGCCTTCCTCCGCGACACCGGCCAGCACCGTGACGTGGTGCTGATCCCCGACGGGGCGCATGGGACGAACCCGGCGAGTGCGGCGATGGCCGGATTCAGGACGCTCGAGGTCAAGAGCAGCGCCGCCGGACTGGTCGATCTTGGCGACCTGGCCGCCAAGCTGGATGCGCGGACGGCGGTCTTCATGATCACCAACCCCAACACCCTGGGCCTGTTCGATCGGCAGATCGGCCAGATCGCCGAGATGGTGCACGCTGCGGGCGGCCTGGTCTATCTCGACGGCGCTAACATGAACGCGATCCTGGGGATTGCCCGGCCCGGCGACTTCGGCGCGGACCTGATGCACTTCAATCCCCACAAGACCTTCAGCGGCCCGCACGGCGGCGGCGGCCCCGGCGCCGGGCCGATCGCGGTTGCCGGCAAGCTGGCGCCCTACCTGCCGGCGCCGCTGGTCGCGAAACGGGGCGACTGCTACACCCTCGACTTCGACCGCCCCAAGTCGATCGGCCGGGTGCGGAGCTTTTTCGGGAACACGGGGGTCCTCGTGCGGACCTACTGCTACCTGCGGACGCACGGCGCGGAGGGATTGCGGCGCGTGGCGGAGAACGCCGTGCTGAATGCGAACTATCTCCTCAGCCGGGTGAAGGATTGCCTCCCGGTCCCGCACGGCGACCGCTGCATGCACGAGTTCGTCGCCTCGGCCCAGCGGCTCAAGGCCGAGCGTGGCGTCACGGCGATGGACGTGGCCAAGCGATTGCTCGACTACGGATTCCACGCCCCGACCGTCTACTTCCCGCTGATTGTCCGCGAGGCCCTGATGATCGAGCCCACCGAGACGGAGGCCAAGGCGACCCTGGACAGCTTCGCCGCGGCGTTGCAGCGGATCGTGGCGGAAGACGCCGGCCTGCTGCACGACGCCCCCCACACGACGGCCGTCTGCCGCCCCGACGAAGTCCACGCCGCGCGGCAACCGATCCTCAAGTGGACGGCTCCCGCCAGGTGAGCCGGCGGGCCGCGTTGGCGGCCGCCTGAAGCGGAGAATTCAGCAGACGCGCGGCGCGCGGCCCGAGAACAGAGGCGTTTCGCTCATGTCCAGCCTTCCCACCACCGATTGCCGCCTCCTCGTCGATCCTCCCGGCGACGGCGCCTGGAACATGGCGATCGATGAATATCTGCTCGGCTGGACCGGGCGGTCCGACTGCTGCTGTTGGCGATTCTACCAGTGGAGCGAGCCGACGCTGTCCTTGGGGTATTTTCAGGAGTATTCCGATCGCCAGGCGCACGCGCCGAGCCGCGCCTGCCGCGTCGTCCGCCGGGCCAGCGGAGGAGGCGCGATTCTGCACGACCGGGAATTGACATACAGTTTCACCGTGCCGGCCACCCACCCGTTGGCGCGGCGGCGGCTGTGGCTCTACGAGGCGGTCCATCAGGTGCTGATCGGACTGCTCGCCGAGCGCGGCGTCGCGGCGCGCCCGTTCGGAGAGATCAGACCGGGCGGCGCGGCGCCGTTTCTGTGCTTCAAGCGACGCGCCGCAGGAGACCTGCTCGTCGGCACGGCCAAGATCATCGGCAGCGCCCAGCGCCGTCTGGCCGGCGCCGTCTTGCAGCATGGCAGCGTCCTCCTGGCGCGGTCGCCGGCTGCCCCCGAACTGCCCGGCCTGGAGGAGGTGACGCAGAAGGCCTGGCCGGTCCCACCGCTGATCGACGCCTGGCAGCGGTGCCTTGCCGAGAGCCTGGGGCTGAAATGGCGAAATGAACCACTCAGCGGCGAGGAGAGGATCGAGGTGGCTCGAATCGCCGCGGAGAAGTATGCGTGTCCCCAATGGACTTGGGGGAAGAAGCGTTGCGGCGGCAAAGCAGCGCCGGACCGTTCAGAATAGTTTTGACGAGAAGCCGTCGGGCTGGTACGATCAACAGCAGTTGGACGATGCGTGACCTGGAGTTTGCGGCTGTCATGCCGTGCGGATCAGCCGTGCAGCGTTCCGCCGGAGGTTTCCGAACGGAATGGTACTGCTTTTAGGGGGGGATGACTTGGGCCGCGAGTCTTCCCCGGAACTGCCCGGTTGTTCGAGGCCTCCATTCTCATAGAATGGTATTGGCCTTCCAGTGTTGAGCGGATCGTTCGCTCGCGGTGTCTTGCCTGCCGATGCGAGCCGCGGGGCAGAGGAGACTTGAGGGCAGCGAAGCAATTATCCATATCCCTACCGTCAAGATTCTCTGTTTGAACGTTGCGGAGCAATGGACGTCAGACTGGTCGTGGCCAACGGACGAAACATCGGACATGTGATTCCGATCGCAGGAGCGGAGTTCTTGATCGGCCGCGCCGACGATTGCCACTTGCGGCCGCGGAGCGACGTCATCAGTCGGTATCACTGCGCGATTCTCGTCAAGGATGCATTCGTGATCGTGCGCGACTCGAGCAGCAAGAACGGGACGTTTGTCAATGGTCGACAGGTCATGGGCGAGCAGGTCCTGCAACATGGAGACCGGCTGCGGGTCGGGCAGCTCGAGTTCGACATCGACATATCGGTTGCAGAAGAAGCCACCGGCGCGCCCCAATCGTCGGATCAGCCTGCTGAACCAGGCAGCATGGGCGGAGTGGGTAATCTGGACCTGAGTGACTGGATGGGAAAGGAAGATTCTAGTGGCACGGTCCTGGGAATGCTGCCGCTCCGCCGGGCGACGACGCTTGAGCCTGGCGCATCGCCCGATGCTTCTGAAAAACCGAAAGATGGGGATCGTGGCCCGCAATCGCCGAAGAAGTGAACTGGGGATCGACTGCGGCGGCGGGACCTGACTGTGCCCCCCGGCCGCCGGAGCGGGCCGAATGTTTCGTTCTGGCGTCCCCTAACTCTTTCGGGGGCGTTCGGGTAGGGACGAGATTCGTTGTTGGCCGACGGCTGGGAAACGATCAGAGGAATCAGTAGTGAGAGCATCTCGACGGCCCAAACGATCCGCGGCTCTGCTTGGCGTGGGATTCGACAACGACGACGGACACGTGCGGATGACGCGTGGCGAGAACTACACCCTCGTCGGGGGTAGTCCTGAGACCCATGCGGTCATGCAGGAGACGGCCGTCAAGATCAACGAAAAGCTTGACGAGCGAGGCACGCGTCTCGATGACGTTTCGCTGCGCGAATTGCGGGAGATTTGCAGCGAGGTTCGCGAGTCGATCGGTTACTCGGAGGAGAAGTAGGTTACTCGGAGGAGAGGTAATGGAGAGGTGGCCTGGCTCGGCTCACGCTTGGCCGGGATCCGATCTCCGTTTTCACCAGGAACTGGCGAGGATTGCGCGTCGTGGCGTTTCCCCTTGTGCGAGTCGCTGCCGAGCGCGGTTCCGACCAGGCTATTTCGGAAGGCTGGCACACCGCGATGGAAGTAAAACTGGTTGTAACCAACGGCAGGCATTCGGGTCGGGAAATCCCCATCAGGGTCCCGAAGTTTTTCATTGGTCGGGCCGAGGATTGCCATCTTCGCCCCGGCAGTGACCTGGTGAGCCGCCATCACTGCGTGATTCTTGTCGAAGGGGGCACGGTAACCGTGCGCGATTTCGGCAGCAAGAACGGGACGTTCGTCAACGGCGAGCAGGTGATGCCGGAGCGGGAACTGAACAATGGAGATCGCCTGGTGGTTGGCCAGCTTGATTTCGACGTTCAGATATCCGGCGTGCCGGCGGTGCAGACTCCGCCCGAGGAACCCGAAGCCAAGCCGGCTGCGCCAGCGAAGTCTGCGGCCGCCGTGGCGGCCAAGGATACCAAACTGAACGAGAAGAAGACCGTCAAGATTGAGGACGATCTGGACATCAGCCAGTGGTTCGGCGATGGGGATGCCTCGGCCAAGACCGACACGCAGACGATTGACCGGTCGACCATCGCCGAGCAGGAGTTGCCCGACGAATCGGCAAAACAGTCCGCGGAATCCGACACTCGAGAGGCCAAAAGCGACGACAGCGACGTGTCCGAAGCCGAAAAAGAACGGCGTCGGCGCGAAGGGCTGGTCGGAGTCTCCAAAGCGCGCCAGGCCATGGGGGTCAAGCAGACCACCCAGGATGCAGCGGCTGAGATGCTCAAAAAGTTCTTCAGCGGACGCCGTTGAGCAGGATTTACCCCTGACAGGGGGTGTGCCCGGCCCGATCTCCGCTACCGTGCGCGCTGAGTCGATTGTGCGATTGCCCCAAACACCACCGTCAGGTGGTGTTTTTTTGTCCGGTGCCCGCCAGACCGTCATCTTTCCCCAAACAAGACAAATCGTACGACCCGGACTAATTGCCACAGTTATCCATTTTCTCTAATCGGTCGATTTTCTGACACTGCCGGGCCGATCTCTCTTTCCGTACACGTCAAACCTGCGCCGGGAAAGCAGCGCAGGGGGAAGAGAATCGAGAAAGCCGCACGAACCGGTCCAGGCGCCGACCCAGCGACGGAGTGCTCCGCCCCGGACCTGCTCGCGCAACCGAGCCAGAAGAGAGGACCCCGTGGCGAAGTCCAGAAAAGAGAGCACTACTGCGAAGTCCGCGAAGCACGAGTCAACTGTCACGCGAGAGGTGTTGCTGACCAAAGAAGTCGCCGCGCCCGGCAAGCGTGCCCGAAACACCGGCTGTGAGCAGAAGTCTGAGCAAGGCTCTGGTGAGCAAGAGGTGCTCGTCGACCGGCGGAGGGCTGATCGGCGCGTGTCCGGCGAACGGCGCGCAAGCTCGGAACCGGTGGCGGTGGAGCGCCGGAAGCTTCAGCGTCGCGCAAAGGTCAACCGGCGTCGCCAGATCGACCCGACGACGTGTGAACGCGACTATTCCGAAGAAGAGGTCGAGTTCATGAACGCGCTCGACGAGTACAAGCGGAACAGCGGACGGATGTTTCCGACCTGTAGCGAGATTCTCGAGGTGATCCGCGATCTCGGCTACGCCAAGGCGGGTGTTCGGCCGGCCGAGGAGATCGGCCTGGCCCTCGTCGAACAGTCCCAGCAGCCCAATTCTGCCGATATCCCCAGCCTTGCGTAAGGCCGCGTCGGCTCGGCGGGCGGACGCCGAACGCCGGCGGCCCGCGCCGCGCGTGCCGCGGCGGGCACGCGGCGGGCACGCGAATTGATCTTGGCAACCCGCGGCGCCAAGATATGATCAGTGTGTTGACCATGTGGGGAGGCCGACCGTATCGGCGGTAGAGTGGTCCGCTGCCGCCGGTGCGGCTTGCCGGGAAGTTCTCCCAGGCCGCTCTCGGCGGAGGTGTTCCCCATCTTGCGGCGCTGGAGGTTGCCATGGCTGGCACAAGGACGGTCATTCCACTGATTCTGGCGGCAATCCTCGCCCCCCTTGCGTGCGCCCAGGATCTGGCTGGGGCGCGCGAGTCGGCGGGATCTGGCGAGGGGTTTCCAGGCAGGATTCCCCTGCCGACCTGGGGAGGAAGCCAGCTCTGGGCCGATGTGCATGTGCTTCACGAGTGGCGAATCCAAGAGCGGGCGGGGCACGGAGGCGACTGCCGGCTGCTCGGGCCGAAGGAGTTCTGCCATGCCACCGGATCGTTCGAAAAATGCCTGAAGAGACTTGGGCAGATCCAGCGGAGCCAGCAGATCGAGCCGATCCGCGGCAGGGCCGTTGTGATTCTTCACGGCTTGGGGGCGTCGCGGTGGACGATGCGCCGCCTGGCCGATTACCTTCAGGACCAGGGCGGCTACACGATCGTCAATGTGGAATACCCGAGCACGCGCGGTTCGATGGCCGACCACGCCCGGTCGCTGGCCCGGGTGATCGACGGCCTGCCGGAGGTCGAGGAATTGGATTTCGTCGGCCACAGCATGGGCAACATCGTGATCCGGCACTACATGGCCGACATCCAGCGGCAATGGGGCCGGCCCGATCCCCGTTGGCGCCGCGTGGTGATGATCGCGCCGCCGAATCACGGTTCGTTGGCGGCAACGCGGTTGTCGGATAATTCCGTATTCAAGACGGTGCTGGGCAAGCCCGGCCGGCAACTGGGCACCGAATGGACCTGGCTTGAGAGCGACCTGGCCACGCCCCCTTGCCCGTTCGGAATCATTGCCGGCGGGCGCGGCGGCGGCGGTGGTTTCAGCCCGTTTTTGCCGGGCGATGACGATGGGCGGATCGCCGTGAACACGACCCGCCTGAAGGGGGCCAGCGATTTCGTTCTCGTGCCGATGATCCACGAACTGATCGCCAACGACTCGCGGACCTTCAAGTACACGCTCAGCTTTCTTGCCAACGGTTTTTTTGTCGCGGAAGACCAACGGCAGCCGGTGCTTGAGCATCCGCCTGCCGAGATCGCCAACCGGCGACCGCCCGCCGGGGATGGCTCGCAGAGCCCGCCGCCGGTTGCCGGAAGGCCGGGGGCGCAGACCCGATGAGCGAGAGGCCTCAGGGACGCGTTGCCGGCATCGATTATGGAACGGTCCGCATCGGCGTCGCCGTGAGCGATCCGCAGCGGCGGATCGCCAGCCCCTATGAGAACTACACGCGGCGGGACCAGGCGCAGGACCGGCGGCGGTTCCGGCGGCTCGTGGAAGAGGAGCAGATCGCCCTGTTCGTTGTCGGTCTGCCCGTCCATCTCGACGGCAGGGAGAGCAGAAAATCCACCGAGGCCCGCCAATTCGGCCGCTGGCTCGCCGAGGCCACGGGCGTCCCGGTCGAATTCTACGATGAACGGTTCACCAGCCACGAAGCGGAGCAGACGCTGCTCGACGCGCAAATGACGAAGAAGCGAAGAAAGAAGCGACTCGACATGCTCGCGGCCCAGATCATGCTCTCCGCGTACCTCGAATCGGCCGGCGGCGGCCCGCCCGGCTCCCTGGACGACTCGCCGTGAGACGCCTTGTCGTCGGCCGCGACTCTCTCGGCTGCCGCGTCGCCCTGGCGCCGCTGGCGGAAGTTGGCCCGACTGGGCGGAGTTTGCCGGCGCCGGTTGTGTGGAATGTGCGGAGTATGTCGGATATTCCCTCAATACGGATTACGAGCGTTGCCGATGGTTTCTTTAGGCTGCTCGGCCGTGGGGATGCCTCGATGAGACGCGCCGACTCGGAAGGCCACGGCAAGCGGTCCTGATCGCAAGATGGCTCGCCTTCGGCCGGGCGCAACGGCATCCCGCGGATTGGTCGCCCGGATTATTGAAGACCTGGAAGAAGAGAAACCGCACCTTCGCGTGGAGGGGAAAACCGATGATTCGCCGAATCGTATTCGTCTGCGTGTGCGTTGCGACGGCCTGGCTGTTGATGGGCGCCTCGGATGCCCAGGCGCAGCAGGCCTACGGACGGCAGTGGGGGCGCACCTACAGCACCCAGGATTGGAATCGTTTCTATCACTATCCCTACGTCTACTACCCGCAGAACTTCTGGAGCACGGACTACTACCGCAGTTCCGAAGACCTCTATTACCGCTATCCGCCCGAGATGCGAATCCCGGTATACAACCTCCGCTGGCATAACTACTACCCGCAAGCGCGCCGCTACCATTCCGGCCACCATTTCGTTCTCGACATCTTCTGAACCGGCCAGGAACGTCGCCCGGCTGGGTTTTCAAGCCGAGTGGCCCACCCGGGGAGAATCGAGCCTTTCATACAAGGGGCGGCACGGCTCGAACGGAAGGCCGCCGCTTGCCCGAGCGATCGAGAATTGGATCCCCTCACTCGGATCGGAAATAATTGCCCCGAACGAACCGGGTCCGGGGGGGCCGGGGCGTTCGGGGCGTCTCTTTTCTTGACCTCCGCGCTGCCGGCCGGCGCGCTGCGGTTGGCTTGTGATCATCCGGCCACAATTGTTTCTTTTGCCTAGCCACGTGGTAGGGAATTTGTGGCGGCCGTCTTCAACGGAACGATCGGGGGCCATTCGGTGTCGATCAGGGCCTGCCTGGCCGACTCCGTGACGCCGCGACCCGCGCGGTTCTTCCTTGTAGGCAAATGCCAAACGGGGAAGACGCTCGTTTTGTTTGCCCCGAAAGTGGGGTTGAGGAAAGGCTGCGGTGTGCCGATAATCCATCATGGTAGGATTTCGGTCTTGCCACATGGCCCTTCGCAGGTCCCTGCCCCGCCTGCGAAGGGCGATTTTTTTGCGCTGTGGATTTTTGAGACGATTGCCGCGGAAACGGCGGGCCCTCGCGTTGCCCGCTGGTCCCTGGGCGATTGGCGGGTCTTGCCGGTGCCGGGCGATCCGGTCTGGGTTGACCGGAGAAAAACCGCTTCCTAGAATGCCAGCAATCCTGTTGGCGCGGCCGCCGGAGTTGCCGCTCGGTTGTTGCTCTGCGTCGTTTTGGAGACGGGGCTGTTCAGGCAGCCCGTGCCTCCGGCAACTCGCAAGGCTCGATCTCCCGATCGCCACGAGTGGGTGCGGCTGGGCGCTGGGACATGAACCTTGGATTTCGAACCGTACCGTCTTTATTTTGAGAAAGCCCCGGGCATGCATGGCGTTGTCTTCCCACTGGTCTTGTTCTTTGCCAGCCTGGTGGGTTTGGCCGTCGCGCTGCTGCTGCTTGGCCAGTTCTGCGGTCCGCGGCGGGTCACCGATGTCAAGCGGATGCCGTATGAGAGCGGGATGGACCCGATCCATCCCACGCGCCGGCGGTTCGACGTCCGGTTTTCCCTCGTGGCCATCGCGTTTCTGATCTTCGACGTTGAACTGTTGTTTCTCTATCCTTGGGCCGTGGTGTTTGCGGGCGGCGCGCAGCCCGAGCTGCCGAGTGGTGCGGCTGCCGCGGGGCGGCCGCCGCTGGTTTTCGCGGGCGGCATGGTCTTCCTTGTGCTGTTGGTGCTCGGATTCGTCTACGACTGGCGCAAGGGGGTCTTCCGATGGCGTTAGCGTTGCCCGACAATGTCGTGATCGCCAAGCTGGACGAACTGGTGAGCTGGTGCCGGAAGAACAGCCTGTGGCCGATGCCGTTCGCGACGGCCTGCTGTGGGATCGAGTTGATGGGAACCGGCGCCAGCCGCCACGATCTTGCCCGATTCGGGGCCGAAGTCTTCCGCTTCAGCCCCAGGCAGTGCGACCTGTTGATCGTGGCGGGCCGGGTGGTGATGAAGATGCTGCCGGTGCTCCAGCGGATCTGGCAGCAGATGCACGAGCCGAAGTGGTGCATTTCGATGGGTGCCTGTGCTTCCAGCGGCGGGGTGTTCGACACCTACAGCGTTGTCCAGGGGATCGACCGCTTCATTCCCGTCGACATGTACGTTCCGGGCTGCCCGCCGCGGCCCGAGCAATTGATCCAGGCAATCATCGACCTGCAAGCGAAGATTCAGCGGGAAGGGACGATGTACGGCCGGGAGTTCACCCAGCCCGAGCGCCAGCGGCCGAGCCGGGCGCTGCGCCCGTAGAAATCGATGGAACGAAGCGGCGCGCTTCGTTGAACCGCAAAGGTCTTTTGCCGAATGGACGCCATGCCGACCCGGACCACGAGCGAGCAACTCCAGCGAGTGTTTCCCGCGGCGGAGGTCAGCGAGTTTCGCGGCCAGCTCCGCGCGGTTCTGCCGGCTTCGTCGATCGGCGATTGCCTGCGTTTTCTCAAGGAGCAGCTCGGCTTCGACATGCTCGTCGATCTGACGTGCGTGGACTACCTGGCCTACCGCGGCGCCAGGAGCCGTTTCGGCCTCGTCTACCTGCTGCTCTCGGTCGATCGCGGCGAGCGGCTCGTGCTGCGGACGTTCGTCGACGATCCCCGGCCGGCGGTCCCTTCGGCGGTTCCCTTGTGGCAAGCGGCCGATTGGCTCGAACGGGAGGTCTGGGACCTGTTCGGGATCCGCTTCGAGGGCCATCCGGACCTCCGCCGGATCGTCTTGCCGGAACAGTTCACGGCCCACCCGCTCCGCAAGGATTACCCCTTGCAGGGCCGGGGCGAGCGGCACAACTTCCCCGTCATCACCCGAGCCGAAGGATAGGCTTGCGAGAATGCCCCTCGAACGAATCCTCCCTTCAGGCGACCTGGCGCACGACGAGCCGCAGGAATATCTGTGGACGATGAATTTCGGCCCGCAGCATCCGGCGACCCACACCACCCTGCGCCTCGTGCTCAAGCTCGACGGGGAGCGGGTCGTCGATGCCATGCCCGACATCGGTTACCTGCATTCCGGATTCGAAAAAATCGCCGAGCACCTCGACTACAATCAATACGTGACGGTCGCCGACCGGATGAACTACGTCTCCCCGATGGCCAACAATGTGGCCTGGCACATGGCGGTCGAGAAGCTGATGGGGATCGACGTGCCGCCGCGGTGCCAGTATCTGCGCGTGATCGTCGCCGAGCTGGCGCGGATCTCCGACCACCTGGTGTGCAATGCCGCGGTTGGGCTCGACACGGGGGCGTTCACCTATTTCCTCTACGCCTTCAATCCCCGGGAAAAGCTCTACGACATTTTCGAGGCCCTCTGCGGCGCGCGGTTCACCAACAGCTACACGCGGGTTGGGGGGCTGACCGGCGACGCGTCGCCCGAGGCGATCGCCATGATCCGCGCGGCGGTCCGCGAGCTGCCCAAGGCCTTCGGCGACATGGAGCGATTGCTCGATCGGAACAAGATCTTCGTCGATCGGACCAAGGGCATCGGGGTGCTCAGCAAGGAGGAGGCGATCAACCGCGGCGCCAGCGGTCCGGTGGCCCGGGCGAGCGGCGTGACGCGCGACTTGCGCAAGGATGAGCCCTACCTGAGTTACAGCGACTTCGATTTCCAGGTCTGCTGCGCGACGGCCGGCGACTGCTACGCCCGCTACCTCGTCCGCATGGCCGAAATGCGGGAGAGCCTGAAGATCGTCGCCCAGGCGATCGAGAACCTGCCCGAAGGACCGGTGAGCATCGGCATCAGGGATCGCGCCAGCCTGCCCGCCAAGGGGATCGTCTATTCGACGATCGAAGGGCTGATCACCCATTTCGAGGTGTTGATGACCAATCGCGGATTCGAAGTCCCCTGCGAGGAACTCTATTCCGCCACCGAAGCGCCCAATGGCGAGTTGGGGTTTTACCTGGTGGGCGACGGCTCCAGCCGGGCGTATCGGGCGCGGTGCCGGCCGCCGTCGTTTCTCCACTTCGCCTTGTTTCCCCACTTGATTCGCGGCCACATGCTAAGCGACGTGGTGGCCGTTTTGGGGAGTTTGAACATCATTGCCGCGGAACTGGATCGGTAACGAATCGGACGCGTGAGAGGACCTTGGCCGCCTGGCGGCGAATAACAGACCATGCCCGCAACCCAGACGATTTTGACCGACGATCTGCGCGAGGCGATCCGAGCGCACTTTCCGAAGTACCCGACCCGCCGGGCGGTGGTCCTGCCGGCGCTGCACCTGGTCGAGGAGCGGCTCGGCTGCGTGCCCCCGCCGGCCGTGGTGGAGATCGCCGGCCTCCTCGATCTCCACCCCGCCGAGGTTCAGGACGTGCTTTCCTTTTACGGTTTCTTCAAGCAGGACAAGCCGCGGGGGCGCGTCCGCGTCTGGGTCTGCCGCTCGCTGAGCTGCGCTTGCCGGGGCGGCGAGGACCTCCTCGAATACTTGTGCGAACGGCTGGCGGTCCGCCCCGGCGAGACGACCGAAGACGGCGCGGTTTCGCTGGAATTCGCCGAGTGCCTGGGGGCCTGCGACCTGGCCCCGGCGATGCTCGCCGGCGACGAATTGATCGGAAACCTGACGCGCGAGAAGATCGACGCGTTTGTTGCGGGCTTGCGGCGCGGACCTGGTTCGCCGGAGTCGGCGGAATGATCCCCGCGGTGTGAAAAGGATGCGAGAACCGGTGGCCGAGTTCGAACCTGTTCTGCTGGCGAATGTCGGGAAAGAGAATAGCCATACGCTTGCCGCGTATGAAGCTGCCGGGGGCTACCGCGCCTTGAAACAGGCCCTCCGCGAGAAGACGCCCGGTGACATCCTGAACCTGGTCCGGGCGAGCAATCTCCGCGGCCGCGGCGGGGCCGGTTTCCCGACCGGACTGAAGTGGTCGTTCCTGCCCGAAGGGCATCCGGGGCCGATCTACCTCTGTGTCAATGCCGATGAGAGCGAGCCCGGCACGTTCTGCAACCGCGTCCTCATGGAAGACGACCCGCACCAGGTGCTCGAAGGCACGATCCTCAGCAGCTATGCCACGCGGGCCTCGGTGGCCTACATCTACCTCCGCTACGAGTATACGAAGAGCCTGCGGCGCTTGGAGCGGGCGATCGCCGAATGCCGCGCGGCCGGCTACCTCGGCAGAAACATCCTCGGTTCCGCTTTCTCGCTGGAGATCACCATCCACCGCGGGGCCGGGGCCTACATCTGCGGCGAAGAGACCGGGCTGATCGAGAGTCTCGAAGGGCGGCGCGCCTGGCCGCGGATCAAGCCGCCGTTTCCCGCCGTCGAGGGGTTGTTCCGAAAACCCACCGTGGTCAACAACGTCGAGACCTTGGCCTGCGTCGCGCACATCGTGGCGCGCGGCGCCGATTGGTTCAAATCCATGGGCACGCCCGCGGACCCCCACAACCCCCGCGATCCCGGCAGCTACGGCCCCAAACTCTACGAGGTCAGCGGCCACGTCAACCGGCCCGGCGTCTACGAGGCGCCGCTGGGGCTGCCCTGCCGGGAACTGATTGACGGATTCGCCGGCGGCGTATGGAAGGGCCGCAAGGCCAAGGCGGTTGTGCCCGGCGGCCTGAGCACCGGCCTGCTCCGGGGCGACGAACTCGACACGAAGCTCGACTTCGACGGCCCGATCTGCGCGGGGTGCCTGGGGCTGGGCACGGCTGGCACGATCGTGCTCGACGAAAGCTACCCGATCATCGATTTCTTGTACAACAGTTGCCGATTCTTCGCCCATGAAAGCTGCGGCCAGTGTACGCCGTGCCGCGAGGGGACGCAGTGGGCGCTGGAACTGGTCAGCCGGATCAAGGCCGGCCGCGGCCGACTGCGCGATCTGGACCTCCTCGCGGAAATCGGCGCGACGATCGGGATTATTCCCGGCACGACGATCTGCGGGCTGGCCGACGGGGCCGCCTGGCCGATCAAGACGGCAATCAACAAGTTTCGAGACGAATTGGAGGAGACGATCAAGCGAACCAATCCGACCGGCTATGGCCAGGTGGAACCGCCGCCGGCGCTGACGGATCGCCCCGCGTGCATCGCCGCGAACCGTTAGCTGGCGAGCTGGCTCAACGCTTCGGGCCGGCACGGCTGGTCCCAGACGCGGGGCAAGCCCACGCGGCCGGACGGCAAGGGGGGGCTTGGCGGTTGGCGGAGGGTTCCCAAGCCGGAGCTTGGGAACCAGAAAAACGTGGGAATCAGAAAAGACATTCGACATCTTTCCAGTGAGCCCATGGCGACAGTCCTTGTAGACGGCATCGAAATCGAAATTCGCGACGGCGAACGGCTCAACGCGATCGAGGCGGCCGCGCGCGCCGGGGTTTCGATCCCCCACTACTGCTGGCATCCCGGTCTGTCGGTGGTGGGCAGTTGCCGCATGTGTCTGATCGAGGTCGGCACGCGCGACGCCGCGGGCAGAATCCAGATGGGGCCCAAGCTGGTTCCCGCCTGCAATACCCTCGTTCGCGACGGGACCGTGCTGGTCACGCAGAGCGAAAAGGTCCAGCAGGCCCGGGCGATCGTCGAGGAGGGGCTGCTCCTCCGCCACCCGATCGACTGCCCAATCTGCGACAAGGCGGGGGAATGCCTCCTCCAGGATTATTACTTCCAGTATGGGCAGGCGGACGGACGCCGGGCAGACATCCGCCCCTTCACCAGCCGGCGCCGCGACCTGGGCGATGTGACGCTGTTCGTCGATCGCTGCATCCTCTGCACGCGCTGCGTGCGGTTCGTCCGCGAGGTCTCCGGGACGAGTGAGCTGATGGTGTCCGGGCGGGCCACGGGCGAGGAGATCGACGTCCTTGAGGGGTTTCCGCTGGCCAACAAGCTTTCGGGCAACGTCGTCGATCTTTGCCCCGTCGGTGCGTTGGCGGACAAGGATTTCCTCTACAGGCAGCGCGTCTGGTTCCTGAGGAGCCATCCGGGCGTCTGCACCCGCTGCGCAAGCGGCTGCTCGATCTGGATCGACGAGAACCAGGACCGGATTTGCCGCATCCGGCCGCGCGAGAATCCCCACGTCAACCGCTGGTGGATCTGCAACGACGGCCGCTACGATTACCCCCACGTTCACAATCCCGCCCGGCTCCTCGGGGCGCGGCAGCGGAAGGGGGGAGACACGCGGGAACTCGACTTCACCGGGCTCGCCGACCGGCTCCGCGCGGCGCTTCAGCAGGCGGGCCGGCTCGGCGCGGTGCTGTCGCCGTTTCTCACCCTCCAGGAGGCTTACCTGCTGGCCCGGACGATTCGCCAACTCGATCCCCAGGCGCTGCTCGCCCTCGGCCCGGTTCCGCGGGCCGGCGAGGACGAGCGCTACCCCGGCGGGTTTACGATCTCGAAGGAGAAATGCCCCAACCGCTGCGGGGTCGAACGCATCCTTGGGCGATTCGGTGGCGGCGTGATCCGGTTCGATCAATTCGCCGAGCAGGCGGGCCAAGGGGCGCTTGCCGGCGCGTGGGTCTCCGGCGGGTACCGCCAGGCGTGGATCGATGAAGAGACGGCCGCGAAGTTCGAAAGGCTGAAGCTGCTCGTCGTTCAAGACCTGTTCCCCTCGCCGCTTTCCCAGCGGGCGACCTATGAACTGGGCGGGGCGGCGTTCGCCGAGCGCGACGGCGCCTATGTCAACCGGCAGCATCGCCTCCAGAGCGTGGCTTGGGCGATCCGGCCGCCGGCCGGCGTGCGGACCGAGGGGAGCATCCTCTGGGAGCTGGCCGGCCGCGCCGGGCTCTACGACGCGGCCGCTACGCTGCGGGAGCTGGCCGCGGCGATCCCGTTTTTCCATCCCGCACTCGGCACGATTCCCGCGACCGGCCTTGACCTGCTCGTCAACCAGATTGCCTGAGAGGCTGTTGCCCGACTTCCCCATCCGGATTTCAATACCCCGATGTACCTGGTTATCGAATCCCTGATCAAGATTGTCGTCATCATCGGCGGGCTGATGGGGGCGGCGGCCTACCTGGTGTTGGTCGAGAGACGCGTGGCCGCCTGGATCCAGGATCGGCGCGGACCGAACCGCGTCGGCATCCCGCTGACCGAGATTCGCCTGTTCGGCCTCGGGCAGCCGATCGCCGACGGCGTGAAATTCATTTTCAAGGAGGAATTCGTCCCCGGCCACGTCGATCGCCTGCTCTACGTCGCCGCCCCGATGGTCATGTTCATTGCGGCGATCGTGCTGTTTGCCGCAATCCCGTTCGGAACGGTCGATCTGGGGATTGCCGGCTGGGCTCCGATCAACCTGGTCGTTGCGCCGGGGCTGGATGTGGGAATCATCTACATCTTCGCGGTCAGCAGCATCGCCGTTTATGGGGTGCTGCTGGGCAGTTGGGCAAGCAACAACAAGTATGCCTTCTTCGGCGGCGTGCGGAGCGCGGCCCAGTTGATCTCCTATGAGATCCCGCTCGGCGTGGCGATTCTCGGGGTGGTTCTGGCGACCGGCTCGCTGCGGCTGGAGGCGATCGTCGAGGCCCAGGCGGCGACCGGCGTGTGGAATGTTGCGACGCAGCCGCTCGGTCTTCTCGTGTTCCTCGTTGCCTCGTTCGCCGAGTCCGGCCGCCTGCCTTTCGACCTGGCGGAAAGCGAGCAGGAACTGGTCGGCGGGTTCCACACGGAATACTCCGGAATCAAGCTGATGATGTACCTGGTTGCGGAATACCTGCACATGATTGCCGGCTCCTTCTTGATTGTGCTGCTGTTTTTCGGCGGCTGGCACTTCTGGGGTCTGACCGGCGACGGGCCGGTCGCCGGGATCGGCGTAGCGCTGGTGCGGATCGCCGTTTTCCTCGCCAAGGTGCTGGCCGTGATTCTCTTCTTCATGATCGCCCGCTGGAGCTGGCCGCGGTTTCGCTTCGACCAACTGATGGGGCTGGCATGGAAGGTGATGCTGCCGCTCGGATTGGTCAACCTGGTGGCCGTGGCGGTCTGGATCGAGTATCTACGGACTCCACTGGTCGCGGCGGGCCTGCCCGAAGGGCTGGTGATGGCGGTTGCCGGCTGGCTTCTGCTCGGCGTGGCGGGGCTGGCGGCAACGGCGGCCGCGCCGTCGGCCCGCGACAATCGGCCCGATCGGAGCCTCGTGGCCAGGTATCGCGATGCGAGGGAGGCGCGCTGATGAAGTCCGACGACAAGAGCATCCGATGGGTCGAGGAGCCACCGCTCGGGCTGGCCGGACGTTCTTACTTGCCCCTGCTGGTCGGCGGGATGACCACCACGCTGAAGCACCTGGTCGGCCCCAAGATGACGGTCGAGTCGCCCGAGCAGCGCCACGCGATCGTCGACCCGCTCGGTTATCGCGGCGTCCACCGGCTCAATCGCGACGCCCAGGGGCGGGTGAAATGCGTGGCTTGCTTCCTTTGCGCGACGGCCTGTCCGGCACACTGCATCGACATCCAGGCCGCCGAGAGCCCCTGGCCGGACCGCGAAAAATACCCGGAGAGCTTCACAATCGACGAGCTGCGGTGTATTTTCTGCGGGATGTGCGAGGAAGCCTGCCCGGTCGACGCGATTGAGTTGACCAGCCTCTACGACCTTTCGGGCAAGAGCCGCGAAGAGATGATATTCGACAAGGCGAAGCTGCTGAGCGTCTACGACCAGACCAAGGATGCCGAGCCGATGCGTTCGGCGCAAGCGGACCTGGCGGCGGATGCCGCTCGTCCAGATTCCGGCCGGCGGGGAGAAGAACCGACTTGAAGCAGTCGATGCCAACGATCGTTTCCATCGTTCTGGGGGCCTTGGGGATGTGGCTCCTGCTGCCGCGGCCGAGCCTGCGCGGGCGTTTGGCGGGCGCGGCGCTGGCCGCCGCCGCGGCCGGCCTGCTCGCCGGGCAATTGCCCGGCCTGGCCGCCGCGCTGGACCAGGCCCTGTTTTCCATCCTCGCCGCCGTGACGGTCGCCTCGGCCGCCGCGGCCGTTTCGCTGAAAAATCCGGTCTACTGCGCGATCTGGTTCGCCATGACCGTGCTCGGGACGGCGGGCCTGTTCCTTTTGCAGGGCGCCCAATTCCTCGCCGTGGCCACGATTGTCGTCTATGCCGGCGCAATCGTCGTCACGTTTCTCTTCGTGCTCATGCTGGCCGAACCGGGCGCCCGGGCGGCCTACGACCGCCTGAGCTGGGAGGCCATGCTCTCGGCCGTCGGCGGCGCGATGCTGATCGGCGTCCTCTCGACCGTTGTCGGCGGGCTGCTGGCGGGCGGGCCGGCCGGCGCTGCCGCGGCCCGTGGCGAGGCCGAACTGGCCGCGGGCGTGCTCCAGGACGGCCACGTCGCGGCGCTTGGCCGGGCGATGTTCACCGACTACTGGATTGCCGTCCAGGCCGGCGGTCTGCTGCTGCTGGCAGCGCTCGTCGGCGCTGCGGCGATCGTCAGCGGCGGCCGTTCGCCGGCGGCTCCCGAGGCCGATCCCCGCCCGCCGGAAGACCAACCGCCCGCTGAAGAACATTGACCAACCAGTTTGCAGGCCGCCACGGGGGGCCGATCGATGGAAAACGAACTCGCTCTGCTGAACAACTACCTGGTCGTCGGCGCGATGCTCTTCGGGATCGGCGTGATCGGGTTTGTCAGCCGGCGGAACATGATCATCATTTTTCTGGCCGCCGAAATGATGCTCCAGGGCGTCTCGCTGAGCCTGGTCGCCTGGGCCCGGTATCACAACGACTTCGGCGGCCAGATGTTCGTGGTTTTCATCATCACCGTGGCTGCCTGCGAGGCCGCGCTCGCCCTGGCCCTGATCCTGATGCTGTTTCGGGCCTCCGGGAGCCTCGACATCGCCCTCTGGCAGCACCTGCGGGAGGCGAACCAGCCGGCCTATGTCGATGAAGAAATCCCCGAGCTCGAAGTAAAATCGCCGACCTGGCCCAGACTGGTCCCGGCCGGCCGCCAGCCGGAGCTTGACCGTTCCGACACGGAGCACCGCCCGAGCGTGTGAGAATTTCATGGAGAGTTGGATTCCCTTACTCCTGGTGCTGATTCCGGTCTTGCCGCTCGCCGGCGCGGCCTTGACCGCCGTGCTCGGGCGGCCGGTCCTGGCGGGACGGAGCCATCTGCCGGTCGTGGTCGGCATCGCCGGTTCGTTCCTCGCCGCGGCCGGGCTGGTGCTGGCGATCCACGGATCGCTGCCTGCCGGTGCGAATCTCCCAGGGGCCGGCGATTCCGTGAATGCCGGTTACGAACGGACGGTGGACCTCTGGAATTGGGCGGTCATCGGCGGCGCCTATCACCAGCCAGCCGGGCCGGATGCCTTCGTGATGCGGGATTTTCGCATCGACGTCACGCTCCGCGCCGATCCGCTTAGCGCGATCATGCTCGCCATGGTCACGTTCATCTCGCTGCTCGTGGCGGTCTATTCCGTCGGCTACATGCGCGGCGATCGGGGCTACTGGCGGTTTTTTGCCTACATCGGGCTGTTTGTCTTCTCGATGACGATGCTCGTCTCGGTGAGCAATTTCCTCCTGCTCTACGTGTTCTGGGAAGCGGTCGGCTTGTGCAGCTACTTGCTGATCGGTTTCTGGTACGAGCGGCCGGCGGCGGCAGCGGCGGGCAAGAAGGCCTTTCTGGTCAACCGGATCGGCGATTTCGGCTTCGCCCTGGGCGTGTTCTTGATTTGGACCGCGTTCGGAACGCTCAATTTCCACGACACGCTGGGAGCCGACGGCCGGATCGTGGCCGGGGTCCTCGGCGAGGCCCGGCTGGAGGGCGGCTCGATCGGGATTGGCGGCGGCACGGCGACGTGGATTTGCCTGTTGCTGTTGCTCGGAGCGTGCGGCAAGAGCGCGCAGTTTCCGCTCCACGTCTGGCTGCCCGACGCGATGGAAGGCCCCACGCCCGTCAGCGCGCTGATCCATGCCGCGACGATGGTCACCGCCGGCGTCTACATGCTTGCGCGCTGTGCGCCCCTGCTGCTGGCCACGGTCGACGGGCAGATGGCGGTGGCCCTGATCGGCGGATTCACGGCGCTGTTGGGCGGGCTGATCGCGCTTACGCAGACGGACCTGAAGCGGATTCTCGCCTATTCAACGATCAGCCAGCTCGGATACATGTTTCTCGGACTGGGCACGGGAACGGTGCTGGGCGCGACGGCCGGCATGTTTCACCTCTTCACCCACGCGTTCTTCAAGGCCCTGCTGTTTCTCGGCGCCGGCAGCGTGATGCACGCGATGGGCGGAGTCGTGGACATCCGCCGCTTCGGCGGCCTCCGCCGCATCCTGCCGGTGACCCATGCGACGTTCCTTGTCGGCTGCCTCGCCCTGTCCGGTTTCCCCCTCCTGTCGGGGTTTTTCAGCAAGGACTTGATCCTCGTGGCCGTCCACGAGCGTGCGGCCGAATCCGGCTCGACCGGCCTTTACCAATGGCTGTACTGGAGCGCGGCGCTGACCGCCCTGCTGACGGCGTTCTACACATTCCGGGCGTTCTTCTCGACCTTTTACGGCCAGAAGCAGATTCCCCACGAGGCCGGCGGACAGGCCCACGAGGCGCCCCGTTCGATGCTCGTGCCGCTGGTGGTTCTGGCGGTCTGCGCGGCGCTGGTCGGCGGCTATTTTGAAGTCACGCATGGGTTCGCGGATTATCTCCAGCAGACCCCCTCGATCGCCTACCTGGCGCGGCAAGCCCCCCAGCCGGCCGCCACCGGCGGCCACCGGGAGGTGATGCTCACCAGCGCGGTGATTGCGCTGGCCGGGATCGGGCTTGCCGCTGCGCTTTACTGGCCGCGGCGGAGCGCGGCCGCCGATGCCGCGCGGCGCGCTGGCCAGGCGGTCGGTTTCTACCAACTTTCGCTGAGAAAATTCTTCATCGACGAGGTTTACCAGGTCCTGTTGGTCTGGCCCGGACTGGCCGTCGCCAGGGCCAGCGATTGGATCGACCAGCGAATCATCGACCGGCTGGTGAACTTCGTCGGGCGGGTCCCGCCGGCGGTTGGGGCGGCTATCCGGCCGGTGCAAAACGGCTTGATCCCGTTCTACGCCGTGGGCATGGTCTTCGGGCTGCTGGTTCTGCTTGCGGCCGTTCTGATGGGCTGGGGGTGGTTGGGGACTTAAGAGGAGCACGGGTTTGGGGCCGGGCCGATCGACGGCGCGGCGAGTGAACGAGACGTAGCGACATGGACAACTGGGCAATGCTACTTCAGGTCGCCATCTTCCTGCCGAGCGCCGGGGCGCTGGCGATCGCGCTGGCCTGGCCGCGGAAGCCGGAGGCCCAGCGGGCCGCCAGCCGCTTTATCGCGATGGCGGCCGTGCTGCTGACGTTTGCCCTCAGCGGGCTGCTGGTCGCCAGGTTCCCGGCCGGCAGTGTTGAATTCGCCGTCTCCACCGGCGCCTTCTGGTTCGGCGATGCCCGCGGAGGTGCGGAGATCCAATTCAGCCTGGGCCTCGACGGCCTGTCGCTCTGGCTGTTCGGATTGACTTCGCTGCTGATGATCACCGCGGTCGCCGTGAGTTGGAAGGCCATCGACCGCCACTGCCGCGCCTATTACTCGCTGCTGCTGGTCCTGGAAACGGGAATGCTCGGCGTCTTCTGCGCCAGGGACATCATCCTGTTCTATGTCTTTTTCGAGGCGACGCTGATCCCGCTGTTCTTTTTGATCGGCGTCTGGGGGAGCAGCGACCGCCGCTATGCGGCGATCAAGTTCTTCCTGTTCACGCTGGCCGGCAGCTTGCTGACGTTCCTCGGGCTGCTGGCGATCGTCTGGTGGGACTACAGCCAGTCGCGGGGGATGACGTTCTCGATCTGGGAGTTGACCAGCGGCCTGATCCGCCGCCCGATGCCCGTGCCGCTCCAGTTGGCGGTCTTCCTGGCCCTGTTCGCCGGCTTTGCCGTCAAGGTTCCCCTGTTTCCGCTCCACACCTGGCTGCCCCTGGCGCATGTCGAAGCCCCCACGGCCGGCAGCGTCGTGCTGGCGGGCATTCTGCTGAAGATCGGGGGATACGGGTTCGTCCGCTTCAGCCTGCCGATGTTGCCGGAGGCGACCGCGCTGTTGATGCCGTGGCTCGTCGGGCTGTCCGCGGCGGGGATCATCTACGGCGCGCTGGTGGCCCTGGCCCAGGCCGACATCAAGCGCTTGATCGCCTATTCCAGCGTGAGCCATCTGGGCTTCTGCATGCTCGGCATTTTTGCCGCCAACCGCCTGGGAATCCAAGGCGGCGTGCTGCAAATGGTCAACCACGGCCTGTCGACCGGTGGGTTGTTCGCCTTGGTCGGGATGCTGTATGAACGCTACCACACGCGGGAGATCAAGGACTACGGCGGGATCGCGCGGCGGCTGCCGGTCCTGGCGTTCTTCATGCTGCTGATGACCCTCTCCAGCATCGGGCTGCCCGGCCTGAACGGTTTCGCCGGAGAGTTCCTCCTGCTGGTCGGCATGTTCCAGCGGGCGTGGGCCGGTTCGAGCGGACCGCTGGCGGTTTACCGGGCGGCGTCCGTGCTGGCGGTCTTCGGGGTCGTGCTCGGGGCGTGGTACATGCTGTGGCTCGTCGAGCGGGTCTTTTTCGGGCCGCTCCGCGAGCCCGCCGTCGAGCAGGGCCAGCCGTCGCCGCCGATCCGCGATTTGTCGGCGCGCGAGGTGGCCGGACTGGTTCCGCTGGTCGTGTTCATCTTCTGGATCGGACTGCAACCCTCGTTCTTCCTCAACCGGATGGGGCCGGCCCTTGATCGCCTCACGGCCGCCGCAGTCAGGGCGGCCGAGCGGGGGGGGCCCGCTGGCGGCGATCGTTTCGCCGAGACATCGATCGCGAAAGGAGACCTTGGCGGTGTCGAGTGACGCGTTGTGGCAACTCGGTCCAGAGACGCTCGTCGCGCTCGCAGCCGTGGTCGTCTACGTCGCCGGCGCGTTCGCCGCGCCGCGCGCTGCGTGGTCCTGGGTCGGCCTTGCCGGCCTCGGCGCGGCCGCTCTCTGCCTGGCCTCGACCACGCCGCAAGCCGCCGAGCCGCTGCGGATCGACGCGCTGGCCCTCTGGCTGCGCTGGTTTGCACTTGCCAGCGGGGCGTTGCTGATCCTCACCTCCTGGCGGCCGGCGGCGGATGCCGACGGGGCGGAACTGCTCGGCTCGCTCCTGTTGATCATCGCCGGGATGATGCTCGTGGCGGCCGCCGGCGACCTCGTCCTGCTGTTCCTCGGACTCGAGCTGATCTCGATCCCGACCTATATCGTCCTGTTTGTCGGCCGCCGCACGAGCGAGGGGCGCGAGGCCGCCGTCAAGTATTTTTATCTCAGCATTCTCGCCTCGGCCATTCTGCTGTTCGGGCTGAGCTTCCTCTACGGGGCCGCCGGGACGACGTCGATCGAGGGGATCCATCAGCGCCTGCTCGACGGCGGCGGGAGTCTCGGCGGGTTTGCCGGACTGGCGCTGGTGTTCATCTTCGCCGGCCTGAGCTACAAGATCGCCGCCGTCCCGTTCCACTTCTACGCCCCGGATGTCTACCAGGGCACGACCAACGACGGCGCCGCCCTCCTTTCGGTCGCCCCCAAGGCCGCCGGCTTCCTCGCCCTCGTGCGGCTGGTGGCCGTAGCCGCCGAGGGGGTCTCGTCCGACGCCTGGCGGATTGCCCTGGCGCTGGCGGTCCTGACGATGACGACCGGCAATCTGCTCGCCCTCTGGCAAGACAATCTCCGCCGCCTGCTGGCCTACTCGTCGATCGCCCACGCCGGTTACATGCTCATCGGCCTGGCGGTCTACTTGGGTGGCAACACGCTGGCCGGCGCGGCGTTCGACGGAGTGGCCGCTCTGCTCTTCTACCTGCTGATCTACGCCCTGGCGACCGTCGGAACGTTCGCCGCACTGAACTACCTCGGCGAGACGGGACAACCGGTCGACCACATCGACCAGTTGGCCGGGCTGGCCTGGAGCGAAGAGCCGCGATCGCGGGCCACCGCCTGGCTGATCGCGGCGTTCATGTTCAGTTTGACGGGGATTCCGCCGTTGGCCGGTTTCTGGGGCAAGCTGGCACTGTTTGCCGGCGCGCTGGGCGTCCGCGGGACGGAACCTGCCATGCGCTCGTGGTTTGTCGGCCTGGCGGTCCTGGGCATCGTCAACGCGGCGATTGCGGCGGCCTATTACCTGCGCGTTGTCGGGGCGATGTTCTTCCGGATGCCGATGGGCAAGCCGAGGACCGGAGGCAGCCGCTCGGTTCCGTTTGCCGCGGCCGTGATCTGCGCCCTGCTCGTCGTGGCGATTGGCCTCATCCCGACCCCCTGGTATGAAGCGGCCGACCGCGCCACGCCGGCAGCCGCCGCACGGGAAGCCCCGGAGATGATCGCGGATGCCCGGTAAGGTTCTGCTGAAGAGTTCTGCTGAACGGTTCCGGGGTTCAGTTTTTCAGCGCTGGCTCGTTCCCAAGCTCCCGCTTGGGAACGTTCTCGGTCTTGCGCTCTGCCCAGCGGCGATTGGAGCGACTAGAATGCACCTGTTTGCTCCACGGCTCCGGGAGGCAAGGGACTTTTCCTGGTTCCCAAGCTCCCGCTTGGGAACCTTGGCAAGCTGGCGCTTGGCGGCGGCCGCAAGCGAGCGCTGCCAAGCCGGAGCTTGGCAACGAGGTAACGACGGAACCCTGAACCCTTTACCGGAACCCTGACCCCTTCAGTGAACCCTCTTCATGGCCCGCGCTCGAAGCCGGGGCGCGCAGCTCGTGCGGTTGTTCGACGCCGCGCCGCAGCCCCTCTACATTGTCGATGCGGATTACGCGATCGTCTTCTGCAACCTGGCCTGCCGCCGCTGGCTTGGTCCGGTCGCCGACGAG
>LSQX01349866.1_pt1 | contig 50495 bp, 42 predicted proteins | sample 654561 | NCBI WGS metagenome assembly LSQX01 (sample SAMN04489861, study PRJNA283612) | anaerobic digester metagenome | isolation source: 4 biogas reactors fed with cattle manure at either 37C or 55C with and... | place: Denmark: Kongens Lyngby | collected 2014
AGCTCCGGGGTGAGACTGCCGCTCCGTGCCGCCCCCATCAGCGCCGTCATGCCGTTCTCGTCGCTGGCGTTTACATCCGCTCCCAGCTCCACAAGCTCCCATATCCTGTCAAAGTCACCTTTCTCCGCCGCTTCAAGCAGCTGCCTGTTCAGTTCTTCCTGGTTCATGGCTGATTTCTCCTTGTGGGTTCAAGGTATTTTTACAAGCTACATCAAGTATAACTGTGCTTTTAAAAACTGACATTCCCGGACGCGTCCACTGTCATAAGAAGTCCACATCGGGCATGGCGGCATATTTGCTTGCCTGCTCTTTTTGTCTCATGTGACTGGAAAGCCTGGCCACAAGGGTATTAACGCCTTCAACTCCATTATCCACCCATTCCTGCAGCTTTTTCCCGACATGTTTCTTCATGAAGTCAACGACGAGCCCAGGCTCGGACTCAAGCTTGTCAATGCTGTGACAATTCCGGCAGCCCTGGTCAGATTGACGGCTCGTAGCCGTAGCCGAACTCATTATCGGCATCGTCATCGTATTCATCGCCATACTGGGCCTCGTCAGCACGTCTTTTTCTGGACATGAACTCAACCCTTTTTTCGTGTTCCTGCTCCGTCTCCACGCGCAATACGCGCAGCCTTCTCTCAACACCGAAATTTTCGACCTCTTGCATTCCAAAAAGCTCGGCAAACCGCGCCCTGTTGAGAGATTTTCTTCCTCCTGGATGGCTTCTGAGGGATAGTGTATATTTCTCTCCGCCGGCTGAATACGAGTATGTTTTTGTTTCAATGTCCGGAAGTTCCTTTATTACCATGGGCTTGAGCAGTTTTAACCTTTCCTCAATATCCTTCTTCTTTTTCCTTGTCGCGAGATAGTCTCTTGCAAGCAGCTCCCCAAGAGAATCGGCGATATTTTTTCCCTCTTTGTCATCTCCTGTTCCTGCACCTGACATGTACCGTTCAGCGAATTCAGCTTCGGAGGCGTTTTGCATTTTCTCACCGGCTTTGGAATCGCTGTTTCGGATATACAGCGCGCTGTATGGTTTTGACTCTGATATGAGGTGAAGCGCATTGTTCGTTTCAAGAAAAAGCTCAAGGCTTGGGGAAATTGAAACCGGGAGCGACCAGATTGGCCTGTCCACTTTTGTCAAGTAGACGGACGGGAATTCTTCCGTGCCGTTGCCATCTAACTTCATTTCAAACCTTCCGCTCTCGTCCGCGTCATAAATGTTGAAAAGAAGCTGCGATATGTTCGACATGTAGTACTGAAAGTATTTCTTCTGGTTAAGCATGCTGATGTACTGGGAAATGACCGGTATTTCATTTGTTATCTCAACCTTTTCCTTCTTCGTTTTTTTCTCCGCTCCGGATGTGTTGTTTCTTTTTGCCATATCTATCCCTCCGTTTTTTTGTATCCCCCGAATGTGCATTAAAAGGGCAGGTCGAAGTACGCATGCTCCTCGGGCTCGGCCTGTGTGCCGGGATATCTTACGGGGCCAATGTCATCATGGAACTGCATGGCAAGTTTTTCGAGAGTTTCGCCATTTCCGCTCCGCAGACTATCCTGAAGGGACATGCCAGGCAGAATCAAATTCATGTTCCTGTCGTAAAGCTCGTAAACATTCGCAAGCACCTGAAGAATATCTCCATTGTCCGAGAGCGGGGGCACCCTGGCAAAAGACGGGTTTCTCTTCCCTGCCGGGACCTTCCCGGTAGTCAATGCCCTGGCGGCTTCTACGCAGATATATCTTCTTGCGCACAAATCACACCTGGAAGCCTGGATTCCATCTGCGCCACCCATTTTTTGGGGAATAAACAGGTCTGACTTGAAAAACCGCTCGGCTTTGGGTCGGATGACTTCCTCCCAGCGGGACTGGTTCCTGTCGGTGACCTCCACACTGAATGAGGAGTTGTTTTTGTTCATGGCTGTGAGCGCCTTGTACCGCAGGTCCAGGAATCGGCTGTAGGCATACGCGTAAGTTTCAAGCTGCACGTCGTAATTCGGTTTTGAAACCTCAGTGCCTTCCCTGCCCCATTTCTCGTAGTTGTTGATATTCATTGTTTTCGCATCGCATATAGCCCAGGCATCGCCTGTAATCGTCCTGTTTCTGGCTATGGCGTCAATATGGCCTGTTATAAGCCCCCCGCTCACCGCTATGATTACGCCCTCCTCATCCCTTGAGTTGGCGTGGACCTCCCACTCGAGCTGGTCCTGCATCCAGGACAGGATAAACGGCTCCATTGCCGTCCCGACGTCAAAAATATTGAGCACATCCACAGAAAACCTGGGTTCATATCCCTGTATGGAAAGCCACAGGTCCGAATCGCACTCCGCTCCCAGGGAGGAAGCCCTGATGCACCGTACCGCCCTTGTGAGAGGACGAAACCCCCCCTTCTCCGTAAGGTGTTTTACTATAAGGACGTCTTTATCCGGAGAAATGTGTGTTATCTGGAGCTTCTGCTGTTTCGGCTCAGGTGTGGATTTCGGGTGTACAGGTCTGTAAAGGTTGCTGAACTCATAAGCCATCGGTTTTCCCCCTTGATTGTTTTTCAGGGAAGGGAGACAGTCTCCCTTCCCATCCACCTAAAACTTAAAATCCGCAGCCTAAAAATCCATGTCGCCGATTGCTGTCCCCGATGGAATTTCAGTCTTTTCATACTCGGCCGACGCATCTCTGCCGAAACGTTCCCTCCATCCGGCCGCCAAATCCTTGAGCTCTTTCTCGCGCTCCCTGGCCCGCTCGTCCTTTGTGTACTTTACGACCGTACCTATGGAAACATCCGGGTATTTTTCAGCCAGCCCGTCGAGAACGCTCTTTCTTACATGGCTTTCCACCGCCTCTACGGCCGCCTCGAGGGTTTCTCTCTCTTTTGCCGCCGGGGTGACGTTAACGCCGAACACCGTCCGGTGTTCCTCGTTGCTGATTAACACCATCTCTCCGGCGCCTTCAATATCGCAGGCCTCATCCTCGTTCCCCGTCATGTCGGCCATGGCCTTCTTCACGCCAGCAAGGAATTTCGCCTCGTCGGAAAGTTTTATCTCTCCCTTCTTTGCGGCGCTTCTCAGGCTCTTGTCGGCAGATGCCGGCACTTCCACAAGCACATATGTCTCGCCCTTCTTGCCGGCAAGCCCTCCGACCCTGATGGTTATATTGAGCATTTCGGGCATCCTTGCCCCGATATCCACGCCCGTCTTTTCCTTTATGAAAATGCTGAGGTTTTTCGCCACCTGGTTTCTTCCCTCGAGGGAGACCAGCGGAGAAGCATCGGACTCCTTGTCCGCCGTCAGGTAAGCGTAGCTGTACTTGTATTTTTCATTCTCCCTCCACTCCGGAGGTTTTATTCCGTCACACCCGGCGACAAACTCGCTCACGGCTTCTTTTATACTGTCGACCGAAGAATCGGTGGACACGAGCATGTATACCTGGCCCTTGTTCGGATAGGGGACGATTCTCGGCTCGAGGTCCATTTTGTTCTCTGTAGACCTGCTTTTCTCGTCCCTGACATTTTTTTCAAGGGCGTCTTTTTGCGCGTACACATCGGCTTCAGACTCGACAGCCGCTCTCGCACTTACGAGGAGCGATTTTGCCTGCACTGAAAGCTTGTCCTCGGGGATAATGAAGGAGGCCAGTTTTTCCGGAGAAAGGGACATGTTGAGCCACGGCTTCGCAATGGCATACAGGAGCGACACGAACATGCGCTCTCCGCCCAGGGCGGGGTTTTCCTTCGAACGCACCTCGTCGGGAATGCGTACAAACAGCGTTTCCCCGGTGAGCGAGCGCACACCGTTGGGGTCTCCCGTATATCCGCCCTTCCCGGTGTTCTTCTTCACTATCTCCGCCGAAACCCTTATGTCTTTCCCGAAAGCCTTCCCGGAGGACAACAGCCCCATGAGGGCATCCAGGGCCGGACGGGCGTTCAGGAGAGCGTCCCAGCCTATTTTTATTTCCGCACCTCTCGGCCCCCTGTCCCCGCTTTTGAATGCCAGCATGTCGGTGCCGCGTATGGGGAACGGCGACACGCCGTACACGTGGGACTGCACAAGACCAAGGTCTCTCCATGCCCCGAGGGACTTGCCGAAGTCAGCGGAAAAGATGGCGTTGTGAAGTTCCGCCAGCGGATTTTCTCCCTTTTCCCCGGAAGGTTCAGGGACCACGAATGGAAGCTGGAACATCATGCCGAGCCTGGACAGCATGTCGGATACGATTATCCTCGCATCCTTGTCGCCGTCAGGCTTCTCCATCGCCGCAGAGCAATCCTCAAGGATTCTCTGGAAAGAACGGACGTATCTTTCCGAAAGGAGCGGGTCGTGGGGGATGGAGAGCGCATCGGAAAGAGATGCCGTCACATCGGGGATATTTTTCACAATTTCCCCCAGGGCGTCTGTATATTCCATTCCGTCCGGCGTGCGGAACATGAGCATGGAATGGATGTTTTTCCCCTGTTTCCACTCCCGGTTCACGTCCATCTTCTCCATTCCCGAAAAGAGTTTCCCGACACTTTCTGACACAACTTTTCTCCACGCGTCAGGAAGTTCCCTGTACGACGGAATCCTCACCGCAAAATATCCCGTCGTCACATCCCCTTCTTTTGCGCGGAACCTGGGGGAAAATATCCCGAACATACGTGCCTGAGCTTCATAAGACTTTGTGTTTACAAGGCTGGCCATCAATTTCTACCTCCCGGTATATTAAAAATACAAACATAATTGCCCAGATTAAAAATCCAGAAAAAGTATATCTGTAATTGGTTATATACGGCAATTTGAATTATATCGGTAAACTGATATAATTCTATCGAAACAATTCAACAGCAAACAACATAGCATGTATTGTTTTCAAACCTACTGAATGGTATATTAAAATACAGATGCATAGTACAGGCAATGCGGAAAAACACGCGTATGACCGGTGGGGGCATCTCTGCCGGAAGTTTTAAAAATGGGGGTGGCATCCCAAATATTCCCCTTTTGTTTGTTTCAAAAGGTGGAAGGGCGGGCAAAAACGATGACAGAAACAGCAGTTTCGGCAGCATTGAGTTTTTTCGGGCCTGGCGGTCTTGTGGCGGCGATGGCGATGTTTTTTGCCATACCGTCGTTTTTTCTGAGGAAAAAACTTGAAATCCTTTCCCTGTACAACAGGAAGTTTCTTGAAAGAGTGTCCAGGGGAGAGAAAATATCGGACGAGGAATCGTACGAATCCCTGTGGAAAAGCATCAAGGTGTTATTTTTCCAGGCGGGAAGCGTCATTGTCTTTATCTCGGGGGCTGTTGTATCCGGAATGCTTGTTCGGGGTACATATCTTGACATGGAGCCGAACTTCTCCGATTTTCACATCATCGTCATTATCCTCTGTTTCTGGATGTCCTGGCTCTCGAACAGGATGATGAGGGAGACCAGGCAGGCCATGCTGAACAGGGGGGGCTCCTCCTCGGCCAACAGCCAGGACGGCAGGAGGGGGAGAGGTGTCGTCTCCGCAGCGGGAAAAGTCGTCCTGCTGAGCGTTGCCCTGCTGATTGCCGTCAGCCCTGTTCATATTCCCTTTTTCATCGCTTTTTACATGATGGGGCTGGTCATGCTCGGAAAATTCTTTTCTGAAGAGGAAAGAGCAGAGGGTTCAAAGGACTGAGACTTCGTCGTCCCTGTCGCCAGGTACAAACAACACCCCCTGCGGGGGGTGTTGTTTGTTTGTCAAACCGACCGGCACGGTACAGGCTGTTTTTCAGACAAGAAACCCGACATCGCCCGGGACCGTCTCGAACTGTTCTTCCCTCCACCGCCCGGCGGCCTCTTCCCATTTCTCGCTTGTCATGGCGGCGAACGTCTCGACCACCTCTTCAAGCCCCGGGGCGAAGAAGTCGGGTTCCTCCCCCACCGTCTCCATACTGTCGAAAATATGGTACGGATGGTCAATGTCGGGGTCGAGCTCCCCGGAAAGAGCCTGAAGACCGTCAAGTCCCACGGCTTCGGGAACGAAAAACTCACCGTCGTACAGAGAACCCTCTATCTTCTCCCTGTCACCGTCCCCGGCCTCTCCTTCCAGCACGATATCTCCCCACCGGGTGTTTTTTGCCGCATCGACATATCTGTAACTAATCTTCGTATTCGCCAATTTTCCAGGCACCTCCGCAAAATGCGCAAAATGAAAAAAGCGTTTTGCGTGACATCTTCTCCACCTGAGGCAAGCAGACGACCGATATGCTTGCATATTGTGTCGTCTGCTCAGTTTCTTCATCAGGAAGGAGGACTTCTCCTGACAGACTTTGTTAGACCCGGCCGTAATTGATTGTCAAATATCCAGTCCAAAGTTCCTTGTATTCCAGTTCACTCCGGCCTTCTCCCATTTATCCTGGCTCATCAGGAGCATTTTCTCCACAAACTCCCTCGCGGACATGGCCGACGAATCCGCCCGCTCCTCAGTCCTCTCTATGGAGTCCAGATAATGGAACGGATGGTCATCATCGGTGCGAAGGTCTCCAAACCCGCTTTGAAGGCCATCCAGCCCGACCTCCTCTGGTATGAAAAATTCGTTGTCATACAAGTGGTCCTCGAAAACAGCGGAAATTTCCGCTCCGCTCACCTCGCCTTTCAGGACAGCCTCGCCCCACTGCTTGTAATTAGACGCATCCGCGTAGTGATATGAAACCTTCGTGTTCATTCCCGTTTCCTCCCCCGCCCGCAAGAAGGGCGCTTTTTTCTTCCCTGAAAACATCCAGGATTCTTTCTATGTGAACCGGCCTCATGTCCCATACATCGACGCCGATGTTCACGAAAGGACCAAGCCTCCTCCACAGCTGGTGCACATGCCCGCAGATATACCTGCCGGGAATTCGGAGGATATCGTCAAAACACATGCTGTATCCCAGGGGCATATCGTCGAAATATCCCGGGACGCCCTGGCCGGCGTACCATTCCCTGATGACCTCTTTCGGGCTGTGAACAATCAAAACAGGCCCGTTACCGGATTCGAACTCCCCGTAATTCCCGTATCCCGCAAAACCCGCCTCGAGATACTCCCCCTCGCTGAACTTGTCGTGGTTCCCTTTGACCAGGTATTTTGTCCCGTTAAGGGAACGTGTAATCCGGCACATGTCCCGAAAACGTCCGGACACGTCCTCTTCGCTCCCGGAGAACCTTGGGTTGCCTCCCCTCCCTTTCCAGATATAGTCTCCGGCCACGATGACCGTATCCGGCTCCCCGACCGTTGAATTCCACGCCGCAACAAGCGTTCTGTTCATATCCTCCACGGCGCTGAAGGCCGCTCCCCGCTCGGGACAGTGCTTCAGAATATTCGAATGGAACAGGTGCAGGTCGGAGGTAAAAAACAATCTTCCTGAAAGTCTCCCCTTTTCAGGCAAAGTGAGTTTCTTGCCGTTCAGCATGCCGGTACATTCCTCCCGCTCTCGTTGTGTAAAAAACAGTTTATGTTTGTTTGCTGTCTACCGATACAGCTATTATATATATATTCTATTATATATGCCAGACTGGGAGGAGACACATAAACATGGAAAATAATCTCTCCAGAAAACCTTTGAAAAACCTCGGTCATTTTGAAATCTTTTCCAGGGTCACGGCCTGGTTCGATGATTTCGTTTTCAATATCCTTAAAGCCGACCGTACGGACCTAAACGTGATATGGAAATACGCCCATACAACCAGGGTGACGAGGGCTGCATCGAATATTTTCGTCAACGTCGCCCCTTACATGAGGGATGGTAAAAACCATGAGCTGGTGTGCATAGCAGCTTTTCTCCACGACATCGCGAGGTTTGAAAACTCTCAGAAGAAAAATCCCGGCAAAAGGGAACAAAACATGAACATGCTTGACTGGGGATATGGCGACAGGGGTGCTGAAATCCTGCACAGAGAATTTTTTCCAAAATATTCAAGTCCCGGTGAAGTCTCAGAAGAGGATATTGTAATTTTCATGGTCCAGTCCATAGACAAGACGGACTTAACCCGGTCGCTGAGAAATATTGGAAGCGAATGCGACACGTCCAGATTATGGCTCCTCGCGGAGACTCTCCGGGATGCCGACAGGGTAGATAACTTTCTCAACAGCTACACGGAAAAATGGTGGAGAAAATTTGACCTGGACAGGCAAAACAGAAATAACGCCATGCTTTCCGACAACAGGATATCAGAGTCCATGTGGGAAAGATTCAAAGAGCATTTCGGGTCGGGGGTGCACACCATGTCGACAGCTGACATGGTGGAAAGCGCCTGGCAGTGCTTTGACATATCGAATACCGAAACTCTCGGCGACGCCATGGTATCGGCGCTCGTATCGCCCATACTCTGCACCTTTTCTTATTCCCAGACCGTGTGCAGGAAGAGCCCGAATTTCAATAATATCATCCATCAGCTGAACAAAGAGGATGAAAGGACCATAGAGGTAATGAACGCCGTTATATCCCTTTCAAACAGGACTTTCGGCTGATTGTCTTTTTACCCGCGGGTCAATTACCCGCTTAACTCCTTCGGAGCTTGAAGCCGGGGCTTGTAAAAGCCCGATTGAAATTGCTGGTATCCCGCGCTAAATAACGATACATAGGTGATTTGACAGGCAGGGAGGTATTTTTTCATGGCAAAGAAAGGATTTCGAAAGGTTTTTCTAATGACGGTCATATTACTGGCCATTATTTCCACCGGTATTCTTACGGCGGAAGCGGATAGTTCAGAATCGCTCAAGGGCAAAGTGCCCTTGCTGAAGCCATCTGCCCATATAATCAACTGCGTTCCGGGGGAAATTGTAAGGATTGATATAACGACAACCTTCGAGACCACCGCCAATGTTATCCATTCACATATTTCCGGCGGGAAGTGGCTCAAGGACGAGGTGGCATCAAGCGGGAAAAATATATCCCACTATATGGAGTTCCCGGTCCCGGACACTTTCTCCGACACAAGCCAGTTCAAGCTCTATATTTCACCGTCAACAAAAAAAGAGACTTTCTTTTCTATAGAGATATCAAAATCCCGTGACACTAAAAGGATAGAGCGCATGAGCGACGAGGAAAAGGCGGCGGAGGTTGGTTTTCTGTTGTCCAACGCCATCCGTATGATGGAAATATATCAGGAAAATATGACGGGAATACGCAAAAGGATAGAGTCGGCAAAGACCGAGGAGAATAAAACCATTGCAGAGGCAAACCGGCTCCAGAGAGAGCTTGAGGCCCTCGTGTCAAAGTATAAGAAGACAGCTGACCCGGCGGAGCGTTCTGCCATTAGTTCCGAATGCGACAGGATATTTGGACTGATTACAGCGGAAAAAGACCGTTTTGACAACCTGGGGGCGGCGGCGGAAGCCGAGATTCGCATATACAAGGGGACGGAAATTGAATATCACAAGACAAAAAAACTGTACGACCATATCTCATCTGAATTGGCGAAAGGGAACCTGAAAGAGTGCATAGCGATTCTTAATTCCAGCAAGACAGCCGCAAATCTTGGCTGGAATCTTAAACAGCCGCCAATTCCCCGCAACTGATGCCGGACGATGCGCTTCCTTGAACGTGAGCCACGGGCCGGCAACTGCCCTACAGGTCTTTTGGTTTTTTGCATTTAAACAGATATCATTGATGTGATGCATATTACAATCTACTGCGGGGGCGATATGATGATGCGACGTATTTTGCGGGGAGTTTCACTTTTTCTGATATGTGCTGTGCTTATCTTTTCCGCACGGATTGCTTTTGCGGCTCCCAGCGGCAGAGACCTGGCGAAGAAACCAGTACAGGTCACCGTGAAGGGTTGTATTTCTCCGGACACGGCGTCGCCGTTTGCTGCCCATCCATCTCCTTTTGTCATAGAATTCGGCCCGTTTTCAATCAGGGACAGAGCCACGGGGGACAAGCTTTTATCTTTTGATTCCCTTGTTCTGGACGGTATTGACATGGACGCCATGACAAAAGAGAAGTTTCCAAATAATCTCTCCCTGTCCATAAAGGGCATACAGGTCGCCAGGAGCCTGAAACACGAGGGTGTTCTTTCGGGCATTGCCGGAAAGGAATACAGGGAGACTATAGAGAACATTGAAAACCTGAACATGCTTGCCGGGGAGCTCGGATATGAAAAGGGGGTTGAAGATTTAGCCGTTGATTTTGATTTAAGCTACGGCTATGACGAAAAGGAGCAGGCATTCGACCTCAGAAAGCTTGGGATGGGCGTGCAGAATGCCGGGAGGATTGAGTTCGGCATAAAGCTCTCCGGCATAAAAATTGATGATATCCTGGTTTTATCCAGAAATCCTTCTTTTGGAGATTTCGTGCAGTGGGGGAGCAAAATATTCATCGACGAACTCAGGTTTGCCTATACGGACGAGTCACTTTTTGACCGTATAGTGAACAAGCAGGCCGCGGATTCAGGGACAACGCCTGAAAACATAAGGATGAAAGCATTGGTCAACATGAAGAACACCATGGGTAAGGCCGCTGCTGGGCACAGGGATATATCTTTTGACTTCGAGGATTTCTTCCTCGGCAGGTCGAAGAAAATTGAGCTGGTCATCACCCCGGAGAAAAGCATTCCCCTGTTCCTTCTGCCTGAATATCTGAAAGACATGACAAAACCTACACAAAAAAAACAGATGCGCAAATAGAAAAAATACAATCTGTGACACTCTCCCCCACCTATAGAGGTGGGGGCTTCCAGTCCTCACGAACCGGATTTTTCTGCTCAAGGATTCCTTGGTGCGAATCCAGTATCAACAGACTATCCCCGCCAGTCCGGCGGTTGTTTGACATTCTCCTTGTGTTTCTACGCTGCTGTTTCTTTGTTTTCCGGTTTGTTTTCTGATATTTTCTTTGTTCGTTTCTTTTTTTCCGGCATGCCGTCAGGATACAACAAGGCAATCCTGACACCCTCCTGCCGGATATTGATTGCGGCATTGACGTCTCTGTCCATCTCGGCGTCGCAGTGTTTGCAGACAAAGATTCTTTCGGACAACTCGAGAGAATCTTTTTTATGCCCGCACACGGAACATAGTTTCGAACTGGGATAGTACCGGTCGACCTTCACGAGCCGACCGCCCTTCTCGGCGAGTTTGTACGCCAACACATTTCGGAACATACCCCATCCGTTGTCGCATACGGATTTGCCGAAGTTCAACGCTTTGGACATGTTTTTCATATCAATATCTTCCACGCAGACAATGTCGAAGCTGTTGGCTATCCGTCTCGACTCCTGGTGGATAAAATTTTTTCTCCGGTCAGCGACGCGCTGTTCCATTCGGGCGACTCGCCGTTGTATCTTTTTCCGGTTATTGCTTCCCTTCTTGCATTTCGACGCTTTTCTCTTCTCTCGTGCTATCTTTTTTTCGTCGGTGCGGAAGAACCTTCTATTACCTGGGGTTTCGCCGTCCGACGAGACGTAAAGTTCCGGCATGGAATAGTCCAGTCCGACGATGCGTTCATCCGATATCTCCTCCACGTGTTTGAGCGGGGGAGTCGCCTCTTTCGTGTCGCAGAGTACCGACGCGTAGAATTGTCCGGACGGCGACATTTTGATTGTAACGGCTTTGATGGACCAGTGTTTCGGGATATGGCGATGGTAGACGATATTCACCAGTCCGACCTTCGGCAGTTTGAGTTTCCATTGCTTCCGTGTTGGAGCATCGGCACAGCGAACGATTTCGATGTTGTTGTTGACGCAATTTGTCGTGTATGTTTTGACCGGGTTCTTTTTCGATTTGAATCGAGGAAAACCTGCCGACTCGTCCTCGAAGAAGTTTGAGAATGCACTCTGCAAGGCTATCTGGGCATTGCAGAGTGCAAGCGAATCGACTTCGGCGAGCCAGGGAAATTCGCTCTTCAAATGCGCCGGAGTACCGATTGCCGATTTCCCTGTTTGCTCATAGAAGTCGATTCGTTCGCGAAGAAGTTTGTTGTAGACAAACCGGACGCATCCGAAGGTACGGACGAAAAGACCGACCTGTGACGGCAATGGATATATCCGGTATTCGTACCGTCGCATTACGGATGCGTTCTTTTTTCCCTTGTCTTTTTTCTTCTTCATGCCTTTTCTCCTTGCGACGCGACATATTTTTTAAGAACCGACAATGGGGCTCCACCGGTGGAAACGAGGCAAAAGCTCCTGCTCCAGAACATTTCCTTCCAGAGCTTGTTTCTGATTCCAGGAAATTCCTTCTTCAGCAATCGGCTGGTCGCACTCTTGTACGCGTTGATAAATTTAGAAAGAGAACTGTTTGGATGCGCCTTGAACACGATATGCGCATGGTCGTTCTCGGTTCCCCATTCCATAAGTTCGATATTGTAGTCCGGTGCTATGCGGACGAAAATCTCTCGTGCGCGAACGGAAACGGCATCATCGATAACGTGCCTGCGATACTTCACAACAAGCACGAGATGGTAGAAAAGAGCGAACACCGAATGATTGTTGCTGTCCAAAACAGTTCGCACGACGAAATACCTCCTCTGTAACACTGAAATAAGTGTATCAGGAAGGTTGACTGGAAACAAGCCCAATGCAGAAAAACGCAAAACCGTCAAAATTCATCCCCCACCTTATACAAGTAGACGACCGATATACAAGTATATCGTGTCGGTTACTTGGTTTCTTCATCAGGATGGGGGACTTCTTTTGACAAAGCTTGTTAAATTGCAAAAACACTCCTTAAATCTCCACTTGATAAAAGCCCCCGGACGTGCATCCGGGGGCTTTTATCAAGTGAGAGCGGGAATACCGCGACCCCTTTAGAGGGATGGGGGGAGTGTCACTACAGCCAATCAACAGGTATACTAATTTTGACGGGACGATGAAGACGCAACAGAGAATCTCCGTTCTAGGAGAAAGGAGAAAAAAACAATGGGCGGAAACACAGATAATCTTTTCGAAGCAATAGAGAACGGGACAGTTGCCGATGTAAAATCAGCCCTGCTTGCCGGAGCGGATGTAAACGCCCGTGACACGTACGGTATTTCTCCTCTGATACTGGCGGCAATCCAGCATAAAACGGATATGTTAAAACTGCTCATCTCTTCAGGGGCCGACATGGATGCAAAAGATGCGGATGGAGAAACAGCACTATCCATCTGTACGCGCTACGGACAGAAAGAATCCGTACGGATTCTCCTGGAGGCCGGAGCAGACGTGACTGTCGAGAACAGTTTCGGTCAGACGCTCTTTGAAATAGCCATTGCAGACAAAGAGGACATGAAACTCGCGGAGATGTTTCTTGACTTTGGGCTTGCCCCCGACACAGCGAATTCGAAGGGGGTCCCGTTGATTGTGACAGCCGGGAAGTATGGCTCTCCGGGCGCTCTGCGGCTGCTTCTTGAACGGTGGGCAAACGTAAACGCCACCGACATCGAAGGTCAAAATGCCCTCATGAAACTTGGGGAGTCGGCTCTTTTCCGCAATGAGGTGCTTGTCGAGTGTGTAGCGATTCTTGCTGAAAACGGTCTTGATACCAACGCCCGGGATAATGTCGGAAGAACTGCCGTGATACACTCTGCAAGAAATCACGGGCCTGATGTATTCAAGGCAGTCGCGGAAAAATGCGGGAACATTTTTGAAACCGATATGAACGGAATGACGGCGCTGATGCATGCATCCACATCCGATGAAAAGTCGGCATGCGGAATTATACCCTTTCTGCTCTCAAGGGGAGCGGATGTCCATAAAAAGGACAAAAACGGAGACACGGTTCTTTTCCATGCAATACGTGAAGGCGGCTATACAAGCGTTGTAAAGCTTCTCCTTAAGGCCGGAGCGGATGTAAACAGCCGGGACGGGAAAGGGAAAACGCCTCTTTTATATGCGGTCGAAGCGGCATCGTCCAATATAATCAACAGCACGATGGTGAACCTGCTTCTTGACTACGGAGCAAATGTTAACGACACCGACCCGGAAGGAAGAATACCTGCGGAATTTCTTTTAAGAGGATACTACGGATTTGAAGCATTCGCCGCCATAGTATTCGCAGGAGGGCTTAAAAACGTGGATATGGAGCTCCTGGCGCAAAAAATGGAAAAGGCCGGATGGATAAATTTGTCATACAGGGGAGCGTTTGCACTTGCGGCATGCATGGCCATATATCCTGACTCGTGCAAATCCATGGACAGGATAGCTTCGGAAACATTGTCCTCTTCCTTTATTTACTTTCTGTCCCTGGACCCCTTCCCCACGGGATTCAGGCCCGAGAAGCTTATAGGGACCGCATCGAGGCTTGCCGCGAAAGTCCTTTTCCCCCAAAAAAAGGGAATGGAACTTTCCATAAAAAAGTCTGAAAAACTTGTCTCCATGCTTCTGGATACAATGGACAGGTCACCATCGGCGGCCGTGGAGTTTATGGGAAAACACATGGGGAACGATATAATGGACATGCTGAAGAAAAACGAAGTGCGGGGAACAAACGAGCTTGTCTCCAGAACAGCCTGTTATATTCGCAAAAGAAAGTACGAAGAATGGGAATGCGAAGGCTCTTTGCCGGACATGAGTTTTTAGAGTTACAAGGGGGAAAACATGATTTCCCATGAATATGAAATCAACAGTGCGATAAGGGAAAACAATCCTGAGGCTCTCAGGGAAATTATAGATTCGGGGATTGATATTCCCGCCTCCTTGCTGCACGGTGATTACATAGGGTATGCCATTGAACAACAGGCTGGCGTTGGCATATTAAAGCTTCTTCTGGACGCCGGGTTTGATTTCGAAAAAGCAGACCGGTCAGGGAGGACGCCGGTTTTCAAAGCTGCCGAGTGCGGAAACCATGAGGTGTTCAAGTTTCTCGTGGAAAACGGTGCTGACATGGAAAGAAGAGATAACAACAGTCTGACGCTCCTTATGGTTGAAATTCAGAACTTCGCCAACCCGGAAAGAATAAAAATCCTTGTGTCCAGGGGAGCGAATGTTAATGCACGGGACTCCGTCGGGCGCACTGCCATGATGTATCTTGTTCAAAAAAACACCGTCTCCGCCGAAACAATCCGCTTTCTGGCAGAGTCCGGGGCAGATGTGAACGCCGTCAATAAAGATGGACAACCGGTTTTTCTTTATGCTTTGAAAAGCAAACAGTTTGAAACAGTTGCTTCTGAACTCGTCAGTGCCGGGGTGGACCTTGGCTACAGAGACAGGCTGGGCAGGACCATGCTTATGATGGCCGCGGGATTGCAGGACAGGAATGACCCGGTCTTCAAATCTGAAGAAAAAAGCCTGGCAGCTGTAAATTTTCTTGTCGCCAGGGGAATGAATATCCATGCCAGGGACAAGAGTGGGGCAACCGCCCTGACATGGGCGGCAATGACCGGGAACTCAATGTCCGCCAGGGCTCTTATTGATGCCGGCGCCCTGGTCGACTCGATGGACAACGATATGAACACGCCGCTTATGGAAGCGATTATTTACGACAGGTCCGTAGATGTGTTTTTAAATGCCGAAGCGGATGTCAACACCAAAAACAGCGAAAGAGAGACCCCGCTTTCCATGGCAATAAAGACTTCTCAAACAGGAATGGTATGGAAGCTTCTGGACAGCGGGGCTGATATTACAAAATCGGTAAGGGATGGGAAACCGGAGAGCGTCGCCTCCATAATAAAAAACTGCGGCATGGACAGTCGCGACAGGGCCGCTATTGCTCTTGCGGCAGCTGCGGCCTTCTGGCCTATAAAATCGCCGGAGCTGGACAGCGTCATCTCAAGGAACCGTTATGAGGGCATGGAGGGGCTTTTTGAAAACATGCCGCGTGGCATACCTCCGGAAAACATCCTGTCCGTTGTTTCCAGGGGAGGTACAAAAACAATCTCCATACCATCGCCCAAGAAGATTTTAATAGACTCTGTCCTCTCGGTGCTTGAGACAAACCCGCTGCTGGCCGTAAAGTTTTTGAAAAAGAGAATCGGAGGGCAGGTGGACGAGTGGATGAAACAGGGTGTTGAAAATGCCGATACCCTCGTGTCCAGGCTGGCTGTGTACATGCGCGGAAAATATGGACACGGGAACAGGGTGTTCGAGGACGATTTACTGTTTTGATTTTGCGTTCTTTTGCAGGGCGCAAAATAGCCTATCCCCGGCAATACGGCAATACTCCTCTTCTTTTTCGATGCCGTAAAAACTGAAACCTTCCATCAGAGCCCCTTTGCCGGTAGACCCGCTTCCGGCAAAGGGGCCGAGCACAACCCCGCCCGGGGGTGTTGCAAGTCGGCAAAGCCATCGGCACAGATTGACCGGTTTGACCGTTGGATGGCGATTCCCGTTTTCTACGCTGCACCCCTCCAAGCGGTCTTTCTTCGTAGCTTTTGAACAGTACAAAAAAGGAACATCGTCTTCTTCGCTCCATCCAAGAGTATTGAAAAACCGGCTTGCCGAACCGTCGTCATCCCTTTTTTCAAAACCTGTACGCTGGTCAAATTCTCCATAACAGATACCTTTTCCCTTTCGGGACGGTTCGGTGCCTTTTAAGTTCACAAGGATTGTGTGCATTCCTCCACATGACTGAAGTCACGGGCTTCCTGCACACAATCCTTGTGAAAAATATGGAATGATTGTGTTTCGTTCTCCTCTGTCGTGAAGAGACCTTTTTGACAAGACAGTTCTTTCTCCGTCATTTTTCAAAACATCCCCTGCCGGTATTTTTTGGTTTTTTGCAGTTTCGTCTTTAATTTGTCTGTACATGGGTGGGGGAAACAAAAAAAAACAACACGCGGAATCTATTAACGTGTTGTTTTAGTGACTGCCGGCGGGTTTTGGCGGGTCAGCCAGGACTTGAACCTGAATCATCGGTTTTGGAGACCGATATTCTAGCCTTTGAACTACTGACCCGCTTTTTTCCGGCAGGGGCGGCAGGATTCGAACCTGCGATTGGCGGAGTCAAAGTCCGCTGCCTTGCCAGCTTGGCTACGCCCCTGTATTTTTCTGTATTTCTCAAAAACTCCGCAGGTCTTTTTCTATCTCCCCAACCTGCATTCGTCATAGCCCCTGTGGTACGACGCTATGTGTACAAAGGCCGCCCCTGCAATTGCAACAACGGCAAGAAACGTATCTACCCCGAGAATGCTCGAGGAAAGGTCCCACAGGAAATAACCGTACAGGGACATGGCGAACAGTGCAAAATCATATTTCCCGTCGAAAACGCCGTAAAACGTAAAAATCCTTCCGATGACAAAACCAACGAACACGCACTTTAAAAACGCTACCATCACAATCATCCTCCGTTCACAATCACCGGCAGGTCCTTCGCCGGAGTTTTTCCCTGCAGTTTCCCTACAGCTTGTAATCAAACACGGCGCTTACTCCAACACCGTCCACGCGTCTCATCCCTCCGAAAGGATTGACGGTGTTTATGGGGATGAGGATTCTCCCGCGCATCCGCCTCCCAGCAGTGAACTCTCCCTCAAGCACGGCCCTGACATCGTCCACAAGTTCCCCGGGACCTGATACCTGGGCCATTCCCGTCCGTGTCCCCTGCCCTACGGCCACGATTGGCACGACCTTCGTAGACAGGGCCGTTTTTAGATTGTTTCTCATCAGGAGCGAGTTTATTATCTTATCAGCAGGCTCCGCAAGCACGCTGCTTGTCACCGCTCCGGCCACATACGTTTTTCCGAGGTGCTCAAGCACATCGCCAAGGTCGAGAGCACGGGATGTTCCCGGGAAAAGAGACACCGCCAGGATTCCCGCAAAAAACAAGAGCGGTACAGACCTGAAAAGCGAATTTTTCATTGGTTTGTTGCTCTATGTGAGGATTCCCACCCCCACTCCACAGACAGGAAAACACCCCATACCACAAGCCCTACAGGAAGAAGCTCCCGTGTTCCGAGTGTTATGAATACTGTGACCCAGAGAAGGAAAAACACGGAAAATAATATAAGCCCGTTGCAAATACTGCATGAGAATGTCTTTCTGAAAAAAAGGTTTCCTAAAATCCATCCTGCGAAAACCGCTAAAGTCACCAGCGGCATACCTGTTTCAGCGTTCACGCCGCTCCCTCCCTAAATATGACATGGCTCCCTGACAATACTCAATTTTTACACCGGTCAAAAAGACGCTTCAATTTCACCCTGATTTTCTTTCTTCTTTCTCCGGGGCTGTCCGAACCATACCTTACGCGGTTGTCCGTAGGCAGTGGAATATCAAAGTCCTCTGCAATACATCTTCGGAAAATGTCCTCTTTTATGGCATCGACCATATTCACAGCCTCCTGGACGGTCTTCCCCCAACCGCAGCACGAGTACCGGCCGAGGTCCTCCACCCACGCCGTATATCCTCCTATTCCGTCATTCTTCTCGTCGAGCGGATGTATGGTTATCTCGTAGGGAAGTGACATCCACCAGGAAATATCCGTGATTTTCACGTTCAGCACCTCCAGTTTTACTGTTCCTGTCCAGCTCCCGCTGTTTCAGTTGTTCTGCCCGCTCTTTTTCTCGACCCTCTCGCGAAGTTCCGGCGATATGTACAATGGACGTACAGTCTTGTACTCGCACCTGAAATATCCCCTGCGACTTCTGCCGGCGTGAAAAAAACCGGACTCCACGTGGTAATGTCCGAAATGCCATGACGTAAACAGCAGCTTTTCAGCCAGCGTCTCGAGATATATGGATACCGGGTCTCGAAAATTCCTTTTGCCCGGGCGATAACTGGATTTAAAATTCTCGAGCATGTATTCCTTGGCGCCTTCAGGAGCTGCGTGAGTAAATACATGGTCGACCGACCACTCGTACCGCCCGAGGCTTTCAATACCCCTGTCGGTCTCCTTCCAGTTCGGTAGTTCTCTTCTCCACCAGCTTACGCCCTCTATCCTCGACTCCCTGTCAAGAGAAGCCGCTCCGCCGAAGGAGAAACACCTTCGGCCGCTAATCGTATAGACATATCCTCGCCGGAGATGATAAATATTTTTACGCAGGACCCCCACAGGGGCGCCGAACATCTCTTCCTCCGGGAGCGAGTCGAGGACATCGAAGTTTTCATGATTCCCGTCCACGAAAAGGGTCGTCCAGGGACGCAGGGAGAGCCATCTTATGACCTCCTCGTCTTCGTCAGGGGTGGAACGGAGCCAGGGAACCCCCAGGTCGCCCAGGATAATCACCACGTCGTCTCCGGTAAGAAAATTCCCGGCAGGAAAAACGTCCTCCGAGAATCCTGACATGATTCCTTCAGCACCGTGCTTGTCGCCTGTCACAAATATGCTTCCCACTATGCCGTTACCTTCTTCAGCAGTTTTTATCCCCGCCGGGGTTTTCTCCCGGCGGCACAATTTCTTTCACTAGGACAAAGAGTTCCCCGGAGCCTGCGGACGATATGACCTCCCCGTATATGGAGAGGATATCCCCCTCGTTCAGTTCATTTATATTTTTTTTCAGTTCCTTTTCGTATGTCCTGCACACGACATAATTGGGACGATAGAATCCGGTCCTCGTATCAAGGGTCTCGGTGAGGACGGAAAATTTCGTGTACTCTATTCCGCTGTGCCTGCCGGTTCCAGCCCCGCTTATGGCATGGAATTTACCGGTTATCCTGACTGAATTGTCCCAGTATTTTTTTCTTGTATCAGTCATCCAATCCCCTCCGTATTTTTAGTTTCCTCTTTAAGTATAGTTGCGGCGTGTATATTGAAACAATAGACAGAAAGCAGTCAATAGATATATTGATATGTATTTGGTTTGTTTATGGGCGCTGGAACAGGTAAAATTTTTTATGTCGAGTGCGGAACACTCGCATTCTGTTTTCCTCCGAAAACGCATAAAATACAGCCATCACAGAATGGAGCGTTGTTTTTATTGAAATTTATCCTCTCAAAGGAACATGTGGACGCTATCAAGAGAAATACCAGACAATTTTCCGGAATTGATTTTCCAGTGCTCAGGGACCTTGCAGAAAAAAGGCTGAAAGCTACTCTGTCAATTTACGACGTGGAGACGTCGAATTTCAGAAACACATGGAATTTCGGCATTACGGAGCTTTCCATGCTTTCCATAAACCCGGACGGAAGCATGTACATGTTTTCAAGCCTTTTCAACCCCGGATATCCCATAACCCCCATCGTCGCCGAGAAGACCGGGATAACGGATGACATGGTAAGGACCGCCCCTTCATGGAAATCGCTCGGGGCGCCTCTTTTTCACCACCTTGCCCATAAAGGGAATCATCTCCTGGGATACAACAACAAACGGTTCGACAGGTGGTGCATATCCGACTCGAACACCAGGTGTAATTACTGCGGAGCTTTGGTAAAAGAAGAAAGGGAGTATGACATATATCCGGTTGTAACTAAATTTTTCGGGCGGAAAGTAAAGCTCTCCGATGCCGCGCAAAGGCTTTCCATTGACATGGCAAGCCTGGGAGGGAGTTTCCACAGGGCCGGGAGCGACGTTATAGCGACGGCCTTCGTAGCCGACCGCGTTCTGAACGAAATAGGGTTTGACATCCTTTTCATGAACTCTTGTTCCAGGACAAAAAAGGTTCCGTCCGGCGAAACGCAAAAACAAATGTTTCCCGAAAAAGGATGCGGGAAAGAATCGGGGCGGGTGTTCGAGTTTTAACAAGTTTAAATGCGGAGGGGTGTCCGAGTGGTCTATGGTGGCTGATTTGAAATCAGCCGGGCGAAAGCTCCGAGGGTTCGAATCCCTCGCCCTCCGCCATTATGTTTTTTTCGATTGCCTTCCCTTTTCCTGAAGTCTCGTCCTCTGAAAAATCCTCAAGGGACTTTCTCTTAAGATACTCCATCCTGAGCACGGAGCGTTCCTTCCGTGCCCGGATAACCTCAAGAAACCTCCCGGGACGCGACACTCCGCTGATGATAATGTCGCACCCAAAACTGTCGGTGGAAATATAGATATCCCCGGTGCCTACAAGAAACTGCCACAGGTTCTTCTCTATGTGCAGGGAGCGTATATCCTGATACTCGATTTCAGTGAGCCTGTGCCTGAGAACACCGCTCTTCTTCCGCATCACAAGCGGATAGAGCTCAACCACATCGCCGACCCAGTGAGCCATTGTCCCGCACAGGAGCATTGCTCCCAGGCCGATAATGACGGGAATGACTACGTGGTATGCGCTGTACCCCTTGTATAAGGGAAAAAAGATGACCCATTCAAAAAGTCCATCCCTGAAACTGTCTACGGGCGAAAGATTCTGGAGCCATTCCACAGCCAGCTTGAAAAGCCACAGAATCCCGAAAACATAGAACCTGTCGCGGATGCACGGAGATATATATCCTCCGGCACGCATCTTTTCAGGAAACACCCTTCGAAAATAACCGGCCATGCCCGGCATCTTTTTTTCGGGACCGCACCTTCCTCCCTTTACCTGGGCCTTGTCGACACCGGGCTGGTTTTCGGGATTGTTCCCTGCAGAATCAGCATTTTTTTCACTTTCACTTGATGTTTGATTAAAAACCATTAAGAAACCTCCCGGCGGATGTTTTGTATATTTAAATGATACGGGGAAACTATATGACCAAACAATATTGTTTACAACAACATTCGACAGGTATTATTAATTTAAAAGACATGGAAAGAAAGGTGTTTCAATTGACGGAAAACGGATTAACTATTCTCCTGTCGCTTTTCTCCTTTTTCATTTTCGCAAGCGTCGCTTCGTTTATCAGGGCATGCTACTCCAGGATAATAAAGGCATATCACAACGGGGACGATGAGAATATTTTCGCCAGGCTTTCCGAGAGAAGCTCGTGCGAGTCATGCGGAACACCCCTCGGCATTCTCGACCTTATACCGGTTTTCTCGTGTCTTGTTCTCCTGGGAAGGTGCCGGCACTGCGGAGAAAAGTTTGGTTACGGGCACATGGCAGGAGAGCTTCTCTTCGGCATATTTGGAGTACTTACGGCAATATTCCTCTACCCCCTCTGGAATGTCTCCGATGAAGCGGCGGGGATACTCGCTCTCATATCATTTGCATGCGCTCTCGGATTTCTGCTCCTTTCAGGCGGGACTGACCTGATGACTGGATTCGTTTGGGATTTCTCATCGTTTTGGAGCATGTTTTTTTCGGTAGCGTTTATTGCACTCGCTGGAGAGAAGGGGCATTTTTTCCTCTTCTGCACGGCCGGATGGCTCATGTACCTTGTGGCCATGACGGGAAATACCGGCTACGGCGATGCCGCGCCCATAAGCGTTGTTTTTTCTTTGGCGGCGTGCTGCTATGCAGTCAGCCCCCTTGAGGCGGAGGCTGTTTCTGTCTACTCCCTCCTCTGTTTTATCATGGCGGTATCCGGAATTGTCCATGCCTCGGCGCTGAAACTTTCCGAGATAAAGAGCAGGAAAGAAATGGAAGTTTTTATAAAACAGGAGGATATCCCGGCAATTGCAGCCGAATCGTTCCGGAAAGAGGGAGAGTGCGGCGACGGGGTCTTTTTGGTTACGAGATGCGACAGAAAGGATAACGGGCGTCCGCTCTCGGAAGCCTCGTGCTCGATGAGTTCCAGTTCGGATGACTGCAAGAATGATAATACAGACAGCAGGCTTCGTATCCCGCTTGTTCCACACATGCTTGTAGCCCTGTTCACCATGTTTTTTATAGCTATGTTCACCGGAGGCAAATCCATTATTTAGTACGTGCTAAACCGTATTGATTACATACCATGAGAGGAGAAAAACATGCACAGCAACATACTGAAAGATGAAGACCGGATGAAGTCGGCAAAGGGAAAGAAACCGCTTCTGAAGTTTGCCTCGGGGGAAAGGATTACCCCGGGCGAGGCAATCAGGGCCAAGTGCTACGAGTGCCAGGCGTATTACGAGGACATCGTATCCGAAAGGGACTGCGGAGTGAAGGACTGTCCCCTGTACCCCTTTCACCCCTACTCGTCCGACAGAACGCAGAACAAACCGTCCATGGACATGATTGACAGGATGAGGAAAAACGGGGTATCTTTTGGTGGTTTTGGATTTAGAAAAGGGAAGGAAACGGACGCGCAGACAGAAAAGGAAGAGGATGTACAAGAAAATTGAAAAACACATGCCCAAAAGGAAAGGCGCCCTCGGGGCGCCTTTTTTCTCCGTCTCTCTTTTCTGCATCCCTTTTTCCGTTATTTCGGATATGCCTCAGGTCCGGCAGTGAACCGCCTCCATGATGTCGGGCGACATCTTCTCGTCGAACACCCTGCGGACTTCCCCCCTCGTGTCCGGGCTCATCTTACTGCCGATGACCGCAAACGCTATTTTCTTCATGTCTCCGAGCCTGAAGAGGTAATTGTCGGCCGGCCTGTCCCTGCCGTCCCTGAAACTTGTTGCTATGCGGAAGTATTTTTTTTCACGTATGGCTTTTTTCAGGTTTTCAGTCCTGATGAGAAGGGTGAGGGTCGTATCCTGCGATTCACCGGTATGCACATGATAGATATAAAAGTCCGCCTGGGATACGCTTATGCCTGACGGGCGGCCGCAGCAGCGGAATTCCACTCCGACGTTCCCTGTCTCGGCGCATTTCTGGTCTTCCTTGACCTCGAACGTGACGTTGAACTTTTCACGCGAAAGATTCCCGTTATAAAGGGAAATCATGAAGTCATACCTGTAATCATTATTGCTGCCCACAAACCAGGCTTTCCGAAGCTCTTTTCTGTCGGACAGGAGGTCGCACATCAGGCACGCCATCCTGTTCTCGGTCTTCTTTGCAATCTCCACGTCCCTGTTGAAATTGCCCTCCCTGCCGTAGAAAGCGCCCCTGTTTTTTCTCCCTGCGTAATACGGTCCGGAACCGGTCTCATGTGTGTTTTCTTCCCGCATCGGTACGGCCTCCCTTTTTGCATTTAGGATTTAAATTGTCTGGGATATATTTATATATACATGATAAAAGTCCTTCGATATAAATCTTCTTTCTATTTTTATACTACAAAAAAGGAGATTAGCTTAACAAGTGTTTTTTGAATTCTGTTTTTCTGTTTTTTGTTTTCTCATGGTTTGTTTTTCAATTCCCGTGCCCATGGCAGAAAAAAGGACACCGCCTTATTCCGGTGGTGTCCCTGCCATGCATGATACGATTAAATCGGGGTATTGCATCCGTTGCGGTGTTTCTATTTTCTTCCCCGTGCAAACAGAAGCGCCGGCACAAGAAGCATGAGGAGCATGGGGCTTCCCCCGGCCGCGCTGCATCCCCCGCCGCCGCCGGACGGAGGTGTCGGTTCAGGTTCTGGCTCCGGTTCAGGCCCAGGCTCGGGCTCCGGCTGAGGGTCTGGCTCAAGTGTCCCTGCCGGGGCGTAATACCCTCCGGTCTGCCACGCTGCACCGGGGGAATAGGAATAAACATACAAAAATTTGTTGTCTGCTTCCTCAAGCGGAGTGCCCTCTACATTAAGAAAAAATGCGCTTCCTGAAGTGTTGTTGACCTTAGGGAAGATGAACTCCGGATGGATATGCCAGTTTCCAATCCATCCGCTCTCGGTCAGATTGGCGTACGCTGCAAGGTACTGGTCGCCCTTGACGCTTCCTTCAGAGGCCATAGACTTCCCGAGCAGGTAATACACGCGGTTTTCGGCAAATACGAGCTGTCCGTGATTTGCGGCGAACGGGAGGGGTTTTGAAACGGATTCACCACTGTTCACATCAATCACATAAGCATCGCTCGCCAGGCTGAACAGGCTTTCCTGCCCCCCTGCAATATACAGCTTTCCGTTCCTGTAGGCCAGGGATGGATAAATACGCCCTGCGGGAAGGTTCCAGAGTACGGTGACCTCTCCCGTCTCAGGGTCAAACTCCCCTATAGTGCTCCTGTACTCGCGGTCTTCTCCTCCGGCGTACCATACTTTCCCGTCCCCATGCGCAAAAGCGGCCATTATGCCCAGTTTTTCCATGTTTCTTACAGGGTGCCACTCGACAGTCTTTCTCCTTGTGTCGAACCTCAGTATGTGTCCCGGGAGATTCGTCTGAAGATAGATGTAGTCTCCCTTGGCAAACATGTATTTCGAGTAGTTGATGTCAAAATTTCCTCCGGAAAACCGGGGAACAAGAAAATCCTCATATGTTTCGTTTTCCATATTGTATAAGGAGAAATACAGGCTCCCCATGCCGATGGCTTCGCGCGGGATATTCGATGTCACAAAGTAAAGCACATTCCCCTTCCTGGCATGTATCCAGTCGTTCACAAGCGTCCTGTCCAACGGAAGGCCGGGCATCGAGACCGCGTCGACGGGAGTTTTTATAAGCATTCGTTTTATGGGTTTCCCGCCGTTTACCCGCACATCCCAGTACAAATCCCCTTTTCTTCTATATGCCCTTGAGCTCACCTTCTGATAATTGTCCCCGCTCTCCCCCTTCCACAGCGGCAGGTCGTCTACAGTAAACGTGCCGGTGGAAAGCCCTGTACCAATCATTGTTGAATTGATTCCGGCCTGGCCATACTCCGAAGGGATGGAAAACATGGCCGCGTGCTCCCTGAATTTGTACGCCGACCGAACCGGAAGAGCTGTCACCACCGCCTTCCTGGCATGGGCCCTGCCGAGCGGCGCGCATTCCGTGGGCTCAAGGCCGGCGTGGAACTTTGTCAGCGCCTCGTACACGTTCATGGACGGGTCGGACGACCAGCCCAGGAGGAAACATCCAAGGGCCAGGGGCGTGGCCATGGACGTGCCTGAAAGGGTCGCATAGCCGCCTCCCATATACGTGGAATAAATATCCCCTCCGTAGGCGTAGACATTTACGGATGCCTGGCCGTAGTTGCTGAACGCAGAGCGTGTGTTGTCGGACTGAAGAGACCCGACGGACAAAAGATTATCAGCCTCGCAGTTTGCAGGAAATGCCGGCATGAGGTCATTGTCCTGGGTATCATTCCCCGCTGCGGCAAACACGGCAATGCCCAGACCTCCAAGTTCCGTAATGAGCTCCTGACAGGAACGGGAAAACGAGCCGCTGGTGAGTGACATATTCACGGCGCGGATATCAGCGGGATTCTGTTCTCTCGTCTTGTATTCCCTTATAACATCCAGGATAAGGACCGTATCTCCAAGAGAGCCTATTCCATTGGCGTTCAGGACCTTGAATGAAAGCACCTTCGTGCCGGGCGCTATGCCGGTTATGCCGACCCCGTTCTCGCGGGCCGCGATGATTCCCGACACGTGGGTCCCGTGACCGTTGTCGTCGTCCACGTTGTTGTTCCCGCTGTAAAAATTCCAGCCGTTTATATCGTCGGTAAGGCCGTTGCCGTCGTCGTCGATGTTGTTGTCCGGAATCTCGTTTGTGTTCACCCACAGGGCGTCCGCAAGGTCGGGGTGGTCAATGTCTATGCCCGTGTCCACGACCGCCACGACGAAATCGGGGTTTCCCCTGTTCCCCAGGGCCGACCACGCCTGTGCCGCCTCCACCTTGGCCATGTGATACTGGTACTGGACATGGGGGTCGGCGCACGCGTAAACAGGGGCGTCAAACTCCACGTGTTTCACGCCCCTGGCCTTCCCCAGCGCCCTGAGCACCATCTCCCTGTCCGCCTCCCTGTCCAGGGTGACAGGGATGACTTCGAACCTGCCGCTCACGGAGCGCTTCGCAGACGACGCATGAAGATGCATTCCCTTGATATTCATGGAGTGCAGGGACGACGACGCAATACTCCCGGAGACAATGGCCTTCGCCGTCCCGTCGTCGTACCGAACGATTATCCTGTCCCACGGGCCTGCTGCCAACGCTTCTCCCAGAAGAGAAACACATCCGAAAGAAAGGAACGCGCATATAGACAAAAACAATCCCGCCCCGAACCATGCATTTTTCTTTTCCACGCACACACCACCCCTTGATATTATTCGTTTTGTTAATTACCCATCGCATCAGTTTTCAGGATACAAAAACATTTTCTGTCAAACAATACCTTTTACAAAAAAGGCGGGGAACTTTAAGTCCCCGCCTGAGAACACCTTCTGCAATGCCTTACCGTTTTTTAATAGAGAGAATTCCGAGAGGAACAAGAAGAAGGGCGACTGACGGCATTGTTCCGCCGGCCGCGTTGCATCCGCCGCCTCCGGAAGATGGTGCGGGCTGCGGTTCTGGTTCGGGTTCGGGTTCGGGCTCTGGCTCGGGTTCTGGTTCAGGGTCGTCGTCCGGGTCGGGCTGAACCATCCCTGCCGGGGCATAGTATCCTCCCGCCACCCACGGATTTCCCGACGAGCCGTTTGAGGAATAAAGATAGAACAATTTACCGGGCATACCGGCAAGCGCCGTATTGTCGACAGTCGTGAAGAACATCCCGCTGTCGGGATTCAGGATTTTCGGTTCCGCGAACTCCGGATGTATCTTCCACTCTGACAGCCATCCGCTTGTCGTAATATCGGCATAAGCCGCCAGGTAGTTATATCCATTGGCGCTCAGCTGATTATCGAAATTCCCGACCGCCCGAAAATCGGGAAGAAGGTAATACACTCTGTTTTCTCCGAAAATAAGCTGTCCACCGGTCGCGGCGAAAGGGAACGCCAGGGTTTTGCATGTGCCGCTCCCGACATCCAGAACATAGGAGGACGCAGTGTCTTCTCCGCCGGCAATATAGAGCTTGCCGTTTCTGTAAACCATCGCCGCGTCAGCCATGCCCTCCGGAAGCGTAAATATATGCGTCATATTCCCGGTGCCGGGGTCGAATTCGTTTACCTTATCGTAAGAAGAACTGTTGCCTATAGCCCACACTTTTCCGTCGCCCCAGGCAAAACACGACCTGGTCATGCTCCCCGCAGGAGTGGACGAAGGAAGGACCTCAAACCTCTCTTCCACAGTGTCGAAGCGGAAAATAACAGTATTTTCATTTCCGAACGAGCATGCAGCATAGACATAATTCCCCTTTATAAAAATACCTCTTGTATACAGAATGTCGTTATGATATTCAAAAGGAACGGCAAATTCCATCCAGGTTCCTGTGGATAGGTCAAAAGATATAAAATAATTTTCTCCTGAGTATTCAGACGCCCCGGAAGCTATAAAATACAGCATGCTTCCGTTTCTTGCGTAGATTCCGTCATGCGCAAGCACTCTTTCGGCCGGAAGGCCGCTCTGGGATACTTCGTTCCTGGGGGCGTTTATGTGAAGGCGCTTGATTGCCCTTCCGCCGTTCACCTGTACATCTTTGTAGGGATTGTCAGTCCTTGTGAATGTCCTGGCATATACCTTCTGGAAATGGTCCCCTCTTTCTCCTTTCAGGAGATTCGCGCTTCCTATGGTAAGAGAAGCGTTTTCAAGCCCCCTCCCCACGAGAGTTCCTCCCGGCCTGTCCACGTCAGACGCCAGGGCGTGTTCCGGCAGCGAGAAGAACGCCAGGTGCTCCCTGAACCTGTACGCGAATTGCGATGGAAGAGCTGTCGCCACCGCCTTCCTGGCATGGGCCCTGCCGAGCGGCGCGCATTCCGTGGGCTCAAGGCCGGCATGGAACTTTGTCAGCGCCTCGTACACGTTCATGGACGGGTCGGACGACCAGCCCAGGAGGAAACATCCAAGAGCCAGGGGCGTGGCCATGGACGTGCCTGAAAGGGTCGCATAGCCGCCTCCCATATACGTGGAATAAATATCCCCTCCGTAGGCATAGACATTTACGGATGCCTGGCCGTAGTTGGTGAACCATGAAGGGAAGTTGTTCTCGTCGATAGACCCCACCGACACGAGATTGTCGCTTTCATAATTCGCCGGGAATGTGGGAAACATGTCGTTATTCTGCGATTCATTGCCTGATGCCGCAAATACCGCAATTCCAAGAGCTCCCAGCTCATCTATAAATTCGCGGAAAACTGCGCCGCCTCCCGTGGTCCCGAAAGACATGTTGACTGCCCGTATGTCTGCCGGGGCTTCAGCCCTTGTCTTGTACTCCCTGACTACGTCGAGGGCAAGGACAGCATCGCCTAAAAAGCCTATTCCATTGGCGTTCAGGACCTTGAATGAAAGCACCTTCGTGCCGGGCGCTATGCCGGTTATGCCGACCCCGTTCTCGCGGGCCGCGATGATTCCCGACACGTGGGTCCCGTGACCGTTGTCGTCGTCCACGTTGTTGTTCCCGCTGTAAAAATTCCAGCCGTTTATATCGTCGGTAAGGCCGTTGCCGTCGTCGTCGATGTTGTTGTCCGGAATCTCGTTTGTGTTCACCCACAGGGCGTCCGCAAGGTCGGGGTGGTCAATGTCTATGCCCGTGTCAAAAACAGCCACGACGAAATCGGGATTTCCCCTGTTCCCCAGGGCCGACCACGCCTGTGCCGCCTCCACCTTGGCCATGTGATACTGGTACTGGACATGAGGGTCGGCGCACGCGTAAACAGGGACGTCAAACTCCACGTGTTTCACGCCCCTGGCCTTCCCCAGCGCCCTGAGCACCATCTCCCTGTCCGCCTCCCTGTCCAGGGTGACAGGGATGACTTCGAACCTGCCGCTCACGGAGCGCTTCGCAGACGACGCATGAAGATGCATTCCCTTGACGCTCGCGGAATGAATGGAGGAAACACCGGACATTCCGGAGACAATAGCCTTCGCCGTCCCGTCGTCGTACCGGACGATTATCCTCTCTTTACTCCCGGCATGGGCTATTCCCGGAATAAAAAACAACGCCGCGGCCATACACGCAACAACCTTGACCAGGCTTGCACCTTTTCTTTTCATGATTTACCCCCCAAAAAAGATTGAAATCGTTTCCTATCATGAGCCCGCCTCAAGAACCATGCGGTCAAAAGCCTTTTCCCCTATGGCAGATTGTGTCACGACCCCCGACGGAGATACCTCGAAAACTCCGCCCTCGTCCGACTCGTGACGGACGAAACCGACAAGAGCCGTGCCGTCACCTGACGGTATGAGGGTCACATATACAGTGCCTTTCGATTCATATTTCTTTCCGAATATGGATGTGTATGTTTTTACACGAGTCCTTGAACGTACCTCGCCCCTGGTTCCTTTACGAGGATTGACTATCACCTGTCCCACATCTATTTCCGAAATACTCCTCGAAAATCCTGCATTCCTGAGCCATTCGGAGTACCATTTCCTCCACTTTGAACCGGTCTCGTCAGTCATGTATTTTTCAGCCTTGGAAAAACCTTCCACGTAACCCGGAACGGCATAGGTGAACATGGTGGAAAGGAATTCCTCAACATACATCTGAACGGCTGCAATATGTTCCACATGGCCTCCTGATGGAGTAGAACATGCCTTTTTCGGAAACACTATCGATAAAAAAAGAAGGGTGAGAAGGATGCATACAGAAAACTCTTTGACTTTTTTATTATTCACCCCCAAAACTCCTTTCACAAACTTGATGCAGGAGCATCCCGGAAATCGGTCATTAAAGGAATTGACATTTCAATCCTTTTTCCTCCCCGTCCCTCAACCGACATCCTTCCCTCGAAGGATATGTCAGTCACCTCTTCGGGAATCCCGACCGCGAAAAGAAGATACCTGCTTTCCATAACGGACGCCGTTACCATGCCCGCTCCGGGTGCCTTTACTTCCGACACGAACTCGACTACGGCGGAGGTTTCTCCGGCGCATCTTTTTATAGATACCGAGCTTATGTCAATTGAATATCCTGCGCTGCCCATAAGCGGTGAAAAGACCTGTATATACAGCTCCCTTCCGGAGCGGGTATGCCTGGCTTTCACGATTTTCCCGTGCTTTTTCAGCGCATGGGAGAACCTTTTCATCATGGAATGTTCATCGAACACATGGAAATATCCGTTCCTGCCTCCGTTTGACTCCCGACCTGAGACAAGCTTGACGAACTCGAGGTTTTCCCTGAGAATCCCGTTCCCTTTTTCCGGATAAACAAGCCGACCGGACTGGGCACCCGGGCTGTCGTTATTTTTCAGTAAAGAGACATCAATTCCCCTTGTGTCGGTGGCAGAGGGCGAGCCCGCGCCTCCCCATGACGCAATGGCCGATACTACGGCAATTCCTCCTCCCGTTGTTATTTTTTCAGATTTCCATGTCCCGGCTCCCATATCCGGTCCAAGAACTCCCTGCCGGAAAGACGAGCTTTTCGCAAGGTCAAGTCCGTTGTCTGCAAAATCGGCTGTTCCCTTGTACACAGCTCCGTTTACGACAACAGTGACCGATGGCGACGGTACGGCCCTGTCCATTGAAACCCATCTCCCGTAAAAAAAACCTGAAACCTCGCTTCCCGATGTGTGACCGTGAGTGAATCCGTCGATAAAAATCTCATATCCCCCAGGCTGCGAGGCATAAACTGCCCCGGGCAGGCAAAAAAAGGGGGCTAAAACAAAAAGTATCCCTGCAAAAAGCTTAAATAATTTAATATTGTTCATTTTAATACCATCACCCCGTATTTAAACATTAAAATCGTTAAATTGCCTGTCTATCGATGTAGTTCTAGTATACGGGATTTATAATCATATAACAATATAAAGCCTTAATTCCACACTACCTCAGAACATGCATATCTTTATGTTTAACCAGTATACTACAAGATATATTTATATCAATAGATATTGGTATATCAAGCTGTCGCTAAAGCCGGAGCCTCTTCCGGAAAAAGGGAGCTGGTGATAATCCATGACTGACAGGACGGTTTTATCGAACCATGACGGGGAGAAATCCGTTTTTTCCCCAGACGGGAATGACGAATTCCTGGCTCTTGTCGCCAGGGGAGTGAGATGCCTGAAAGATGCAGCGGAGAATCCGGTGAGCGTCCCTGACAGGAGCATTGCGGAAATCGACGGGAAAATAGCCTGCACGGTACGAAAAACACTCTCCGTGGTTTCTGATATTCTGTCCGGCCGGACAGGCCACAGCGGCCCTCAAAAGGAACAGGGCGGAGAACCGGGGCTTTAGCCTGAAAAAACAGCCGCGGCCTCCGGGCTGCGTGCAAAAGGAGATGTCGAGGATATGATGCATGAAAACCCCGCACGGAAAGTTCTCGTGTCGGCAACACAACGAACATGGGGAGACTTGCGCGACACCGAGGAGATGGAGCGGACAAAGAAAGACATGGAGAAGATGAGAAAAAAGCTCCACAGCGCGGACTCTTGTGCCTATGAAAAGAAAAAAAAGATACAGATACTGAACGTGATGATACGCGGACTAAAAAAAATCATCTCCATGAAGCGAAGGACAATCAACCAGTGTTTTCTGCTTACCGCCGTTACGCTGGGTCTGTTGGGAGCGATTGTCAGCAGTCCCATGGTAAAAAATCACATCTATGATTTTCATTTGCGCATGGCAGAAAATCCCGACTCCATACATGAATACACCGCAGCGGACGCTTCTCTGGCACCGCTTCCTGCGAACTCTGCCGTGAGATGTTTTTTTATGTCGGACTCCGAAAGGGAAATAGACGGACATACGGCTGCCATTACAACACTCACCCTTAAATTTCCCGGTGAAAAAAATATTTTTCTCAAATCCCGCCTCAGCGAAGAAGAGGGAATGTTTCAAAAAGCGGCGGGGATAATACTGCAGAAATACGGATTCCCTGAAAAGGGAATCGAACACGTCAGTGATACCATTGTGCTTAAGCTCTCGCGTTTCAACAAAAGAAGAATTGCCGGCGAGGTCAACGGAGTTATCGGAATGACCATGACGGAAATAATAGCCGACTCAATAGGCAGGGTCGAAAAAAGGTTGAGAATCACTTCGCCCGCACTGGCAAAAAACACTGAGGCAAAAGTAATTTCCGGGGGAGGTTCAGAAAGGAAAAATGAAGGGGAACATTTATCGTCCTCTCAAACTCAAACAAGAGAAAAAAAAACCATTGACGAACTTGCAACGCTCCGCGTCCTTGAAACCAAGGTGAAAAAACTCCTTGACGCAGGGAAAATAGCGGACAGCGATAACAAGTCAAAGAGATATGCCGAAGCCATATACAGGGCGCATAGGAATTACGGCATCAGCCCGTTCCTGCTCGCCGGCATAATGGAAAGAGAGTCCGGAGGAGACGAGCGCGCCGTATCGCCCACAAAGCAGGGATACGGACTGATGCAGGTCAACTGGAGGGTGCACAGGAAATGGGTCCCGGGCACATTTAAAAATATACAGACCGAAAACGACATGATGGTTCCGGAAAACAATATTCTCCTCGGGGCGGCAATATACAAAGGGAGACTCAAGAGAAGCCGGGGAGACCACAGGAGGGCGCTTATGGCATACCTCGGAGGTGAAAGCGACAGCTATGCCAGGTTCATCCTGAGGTCGGCCGAGGCAATGGAAAGGGACAAGAAAATAGTCGTAAAGATTTTAAGAACTGAAATCGAAAAATCCATCGGCGAAACACAAACAAACGGGACAGCCATGGCGATAGCAAATACGGGGCAAACCCTTTAGAGCACAGGATAGAAAGAAATGCGCAGGGAGGCTGAAAAAACAGCCTCCCTGCGTTTTCCCAATCTCTGCGGCACGGCTAAAAGAGAGAATGTCACATGGTCATCCGCGGTCCGCTCTCCGCCGGTCCTTCCCTGCTGCCCACAGTCACTGTCCCGCCCTTTTCCACTTTCCACACCGTATCGAATTCCCTTGCGAAATCCGGGTCATGGGTTATGGCTATGATGAGACTGTCGGACGAAAGCGCCGAGAGCACCGACACGGCGTCCTCGAGGTTTTTCGTGTCTAGCTGGGCGAACCCCTCGTCTATGGCCATCATCCCTCCGATTCCCGATACTGCCTGCATCCCCCTCAGGAGCAGGAGGGCAGCCATGGTCGCCTCTCCTCCGGAAAGGGAGGATATATCCCTCGTCCCGCTGCCATCCGTTACAGAGATAGCCCCCCCGCTCGAGGCGAAGGAATATCCGCTGTATCTTTCAGAGCCCCTCAGCCCCGAGTTCACGTAATCGAGCAGGATTGACAGTGCCCTGTCCTGAAGAAAGTTTCCGAAACCGTTCCCCTCGAGAAGCTTTGCCAGTGTCCTCGCCCTTTCGTATGCGGGAAGGATGTCCTTTTTCTCTCTTCTGATAGAGGCCAGCCTTGCGGAAAGCTTCCGGAAGGAATCCATGTCCCGGCGAAGAGACGCTATCTCGGAAACGCATCGTGTCCTTTCAGAGTCCAGCTCCGACACCCTGTCGGAAACCTCTTTTTGCTTTTCCGCCACATATTCCGGTTCAAGAGGAAACATTCCCTTTTTCCGGAGTTCCGTCTCCCGTTTTTCAAGCTCTTTGACGGTTTTTTTCAGCGAAGCAGTCTCTGCTTTCTTCCCCTCCACCATCTCTGCCGACACATACTTCTCTATTCCTTCCATATCACGGTAATCAGCCGCAGTCCATCCGGAGACGACGGCTTTCCATGAAGCAAAAAGCTCACTCGCACCGTTCTTTGCGGCAGACAAGGAAGACACGGAGAGCTCCCTTTTCCCTGCAAGTTCCGCCAGGCGCACTTCCAGCCGCCCCTTCTCGGAGGAAATCCTCTCTATCTCCATGGAACAACTGCCGGCTTTTTTTTCAATTTCCGTCGCCAAGGCCTCTGCCTTAAGACATTCATCCTCGTCAAAACCGTCGCCGAGCTCCTTTTTAAGTGTTATTCCCTTTTCCTTCAGTTCCGATGATGTCTTTTCAAGGCCGAAAATTTCCGACTCCATGCCTATTGTCTTTTTCTCGGTCTCCGCAAGGCGGGAGTCCATCTTTTCCGGTGCAAGCGACTGAATATCCTCGATGGCTTGAAGGACGTCTTCCTTCCCGGCATCTCCGCAGTCCATGTCCCGGGTGCCTGATGAAACCATTTCGTCAAGAGCTTTTCTCTTCTCCGAAAGGGAGGCTTTAAGAGTCTCCTCATCCATGCCGGCCCTTGACATGCCGGAGAGAAGGGCAGCAAACCCGGAGGATTCCAGGCTTCTTGCGAAGCTTACAGGGTCCATCCTCCGTACGTCATCCACGGAGACCATCCCGCTCCCGTCTCCAAGAAGCTCTATCCAGTCGACCAGCCTGTCCTTCAGGGATTCGCCCAGTGTTCTGACCTTCTCCGATACCGATGCCAACTTCCCTTCGATTTCAGCCACAGCCTTCTTCAGGGCATTTCTCTCGGTCTCGGAACGGACGTGCTTGAGCGCGGCCCTCAATGCCCTGAGGCGGGCAAGTTCTTCTTTTTTCTTCGCTGCATCCGCCAAAATACCGGAAAATGTCGTGCGAAGCTCCCTTATTGTCCGTACAGAAGACGCATGCGAGGCTTTTTTCCTTGCGTCGTCCAGGGCAGTCTGAAGCTCCCCTCTTTCGGAACGCAGCGCTTCGAGGTTTTTCTCCTTCTCAGATACCGCGTTCTCCGTATCTTTAATATGCCTTTCAATTGCCGGTATCCCGGAGAGAATGCCGGAGACCCTGCGGCCGGACTCTCTTATGGCATCTAACCTTCTCCTGCCCTCGGAAAGAGTGAAGGAGCGCATGAGAGCCACAAGGGAACGTTCGCACTCATCCAGCCTGGTTTTATTGGAACGCCTGTCTTCCATTATGGACACCAGTGAGGAAAGAACTTCGAGAAGGGAGCGTAACTCCCCCAGTTCTTTCTCTGTTCCGGCTATCATGGATGACAGTTTCGATTCTTTCCTTCCCGCATCCTCAAGCGAGCTCACCGGGTGTTCCTCCAGGGAGGATGAAAGAGCCCTCTCTCCGGCGACAAGGGTTCTCATCTCCTCTTCCGCAATGGAAAAAAGCTCCCTGCTCCTGTCTTTGAGGACTCCGCCCTCTTCGAGACCAAAAAGCGCCGAGATTATCTCCCTTCTCTCGGAAGGCTTCATCTTGAGTATCCTGGTGATTTCACCCTGGGGAAGAAATACGGACGACAGCCAGGCCGACTTGACTATCCGCACAAGCTCCGACCCCTCCCTGCCCACGGTCCCTCCGGATATGATTCTGGATATCTCCTCGCTCACAGCGTCAGGCCCCGTGGCCATGCCTTCCTCTTCGCCGAGGGGCAAAATGCGGTACAGGAACGCCTTGTGGTTCACGGCATTTTTTTTCGTCCTCTTGAATTCCCTGTCGACACGGTATTTTTTATTTCCCCATTCGAAAGAGAGGGAAACAAGACCCTCTGATGCGGACCGGGAAAGGATGTCGGCGTTCTTGACCGCCCGTGCCGGAGTGGGTTCCCCGAACATGGCCACGGAAAGAGAGTCGAGGATGGAGCTCTTTCCGGCGCCGTTTTCACCCTGAATGGCGATAAGGCCGTTCTCCGGGAAATCTATTTCCAGGTCTCCTATTCCAAAGATGTTTTTTACGGCAAGTCTTGATTTGCGCATCAGAACACCAACCCCCCGGGAATTTCCGATAACCCGGCAGTAGTTTCCCAACCGGACGCGGCATGGGAAGAAGCCGACTCCTCCCCACATTCTGTTTCTCTGCCGGACTCGATGCTGTCCCGCTTCTTTTCGCTGTGAGAAACAGGCTGAAAAGAAGCCTTCATTGTCCTCCACAGCTCTTCCGGAGCTGTTCCCTCAAGGAGTCCTGTGCCTATAGATGCAAACTCGGGAGCCAGTTCAGGGTTCTGCAGGTTTTCCTCGAAGTACGGAAGGAGCATCCCGGATACGGAAACGGAATTTCTCTTTCCGCCCTCGGGAAGGACGATTGTAAAGTCGGCCATGGAAGTGCTGTCGGGGTTGTCGTTTTCCTTACCGGTACCGGTGACGACAACATCTTCCACCATGTCCCCGGCAGCGGACGCTATTTCCTCCGTGCTCATCTTCTCGCCGGACTCAATGATGATACGGATATACGGCCTCTCGCCGCCCGTTTTCGCCTCCATCTCTCCGGCCATGGCGGCCAGCCGGGCCGAGGCGTCCTTTTTCTCCCTGGCCCGTATGGTCAGGAGCTCACGGGAAGGAACGGGAACATGGAGCGCTTTGCCGTCGAAGTCGGCTATCCACCCGCCGTTCACGGACTGCTCCTCGCCGAAGGTAATCCGCATGGGAGTGCCTATATACCGGCAGGGAACACAGTAATCTCCATATTCAGCAGTCTTGTGGATATGGCCGAAGTAGGCACCTACAAGGGACGGTCCATAGTTCTCGAGCGCGCGCGCCGTCATTTGCGGCTCACTGTTCTTGTCGCCGCCCATCATGGGCATGGTCCCTTCGAGAGCCATGTGGGCGCACAGCAGGACAGGCCTGCCGTCCCCCGGGACGGCAGCCGATACGGTCTCTTCAAAACTCCCCCGGACCGCGTGTCTCCTGATGTGCGGGACAACACTTATCCATCCGCGCCCGGCATCTATGATACCCGGTCTTTCAGACACGATAAACTCGGCATCCCCGTGCCCGGCAAACATCATGTCGGGCCATACGCCCATATCGTTCCAGTCGTGGTTTCCCCCGACCGCTATTATCCTTCTCACGGAAGGAATATCAATGAAAAGGGAGAACAACGAGGCGGCAAACCTGAGGTCTTCCCGGCCGGGATAGCGGAAGGAGTCGAAGATATCCCCTCCGACGACCACATTCTCCACGCCGGCTTTCTTTCCGGCCAGCGCGAGCGCTTCGCATGCCCTCTTAAGCTCATCCCTGCGGTCGCGTCCCCACGTGTCGGCCCCTATATGCCAGTCGGATGTAAAAAGAGTCCGGGCCGTGCCGGGAGATGTGAAAAAAAACCCTCCGTTTTCTTTTTTATTCAGCAAGGGAACACCTCCGCTTGTGTTTTTTTAATCCCAGGCTCTGTTTGTTCGGCAGCGCCTGCGTCTTGAACCTGTGCTTTCGCCTCTTCGGCACCCAGGGAGCGCCTTATGGCGGAAATCCTGCTGCTGGGAGACTGGCTTTCAACTCCCTCAGCGGATTCAACACCCCAAATTGCGTCCGGTGTGAGCCATGTGTCCCTGACAAAATGCCAGATGGCGTCCACAGCCGGGCTTGGCCTGTTCCATAACGATATGGGGATGGACTTGTGGTTGCACGCCATTATGGTGAGGTCCATGGGAATACATGCCCGGACCGGAACTCCGAGCGAATCCTCGGCTTCGTCCAGGGACGGGGCCAGCCCGTTTTTCTCGAGCTTCTTGACCTGTCTGTTCAAAATAGCGCTCACCGGGGAAATCTTCCTCTGCTCAAGGAGTCGCACCACCTGGGCGCCTCCGCGAAGGGAAGGGGCCTCGGGTATGCAGACCACGTATGCCTCGTCGGCGCTTCCCACCGCCAGTGTGAAACCGTACTCTATACCCGCCGGGCAGTCTATGATTACATTATCGAAATACCGGGAGGCATTCATCAGAAATTTCTCGAACCCGTCCTTGCGAATGGATTCCTTATTGCGGTTCTGGTCGGAGGCGAGAACGTACAGGTTCGGCATGTCCGGTCGTGTCACCAGGGCTTTCTGCCACTCCACACGCCCCTCTATAACATCATAGAGATTGGATGTAACGGCGTTTTCTATGCCCATCATCACGTCGAGCGTCCTGAGTCCGGTATCAGTATCAATGAGAAGGGTCTTTTTTCCCTCCTTGGCCAGAAAACCGGCCACGGCGCTTGCTATGGTGGATTTGCCTACCCCTCCCTTGCCAGATGTGAACACAGACACTCTTCCCCTCGACGATTTCCGGGAAAGCTGTGTTACCGGCTTCTCTTCCGGAGTTTCCTTTTTCTCATTTTTAAGGCTGCCCAGCAGTTCATTTATCAATGCCATTATTCATAACTCCTTTGCTTTGAATTTTATATATGTCAAATACTGTTTAAAAATATATGCCGTAGATTTTTACAGTTATTTATATTTATTTTGAATACCGAAGAATCATTATTTAGTCTATCAGTATATATATCATTAATCAATAGTGTTGAAAGAAAAAATAAGGGGGTTGTCAGTTCGTGCTTGAAAAAATCTCTTTCCCGGATGTTCGGCGTCACAATCCGCAGAAAAATATCTCCGGATATTCTCCCGGGACGAGCCTGTATCCGTTTTCTGCGTTCTCCGCATGAAAAACAGCCGATATGGCGATATTTTTGCGCCGGCAAAGTGTATTCTCCCCGAGCACATCGGTTTCAAGAGTCTCGCTCCACATTTCCAAAAGCGTTTGAAAGACTGTCTTTGCCGCCCTGTCCGCTTTCAGTTCCGCATAAATATCGCCCCAGCATCTTCTAATGCCGTCTTCCCCGAGCGATGCATAGACCCTGTCTGTTTTCACGGCGTCTTTCGCCGCTTCCGACAGGAACATTTTCCTTACATAGCCGCCTATTTCCTCCGCCGCATTCTTCCAGCTCTCCGGTTTTGTCATGTCAGCTTCAGCGTGATATGTGATAATCATCAGTGACCCTCCGTCTCTCGATTTGCGCCAATAAAAAACTCCTACAATCCAGGCTCCGTGATTTCAATCCCGCCTGCCGTGGACGAAATATCACCCACACTCTCACATATGCTCTCGGGCACGGTTTCAGGTTCAAATTCCGGAAGGCGTTCCTTCCTGAACATAAGCCGCGTCACGTCTGTTATCTCCGCCGGAGCCGAGACTGTGACCACCCCCTCCGCCCCGGGGTGGGTCTGTGCATAGACCTTCTTGAGATAAGCCTTCATAAGTTTCTCGGCCCCGGTGTCCGAAATTGTCCGTATAATTCCGTTCCCGCTCCCGCCGTTCAGCGGAATTATCCTTTCCTCGCCTTCCTCGGGGGACATGAGCGGAAGGATTTTCAGTTCGCAAAGCTCCCACGCCTTCCATCCGTAATTTCCCCTTTCAGCGGTCTTGAGCCTCACTGCAACACACTCCCCCTGAGTGAACTGCGGAACATGGGCTCTGGACGGAACGCTTATAAAATGGTTTCTGACGCTGTTTCCCCACCGGCCCGACATAATGAGAAATTTCCTGCCTTTTTTCTCATACAACCTCTCTGCATATCCTATGAACCAGAGACCATACCCGCCCATGCTCTTTCCCCATCCGCTCGCCCTGGCGAAGTGGTCGTTCTTCAGCCCCGCCATGAAGGCATCAAGCTCATCGACATACCCCGACATGGTCCAGCCCGTCATTTCCGAAGCCATGACCCATGACGGAACGGACAACCCTTCCGAGAACTCGAGGGCGTCCCTCCTGTAAAGGGAGCGCATGACAGTAAGCCTGGTACAGGGATTCGAGAAACACTCCATTTCAGTTTGAAAGGCTTTGCAGGCAAGATATCTGAACATGCGCGCCACCGGTATGAGCGCCCAATCTATCTCTCTTTCCCCCCATGGGTTTCTGGAGACAAGAGTTTTTGCCCTGAGCCTTGATACCAGCACGAACATCCAGGCGAGAAACCTGTTTCTGTCAGTCTTTCTCAGCCTCTCGTCAATATCCGTTCCTTTGGCGACGAGCCTTGAAAGAGAATCATGGACAAACCCGGCAAGTTTTGGGTCATTCTCCATCTCCTCTTCCATGTATATGAGAATGGAACGGAGAACAGGAACAGGAGGGCGGCCTTCCGGAATATCATTCTCAGGAACGAATCCGGTAAAAAGCTCAAAAATGGAATGACTCTCTTTTACCAGGGACTTGGACCTGCCCCTTTTTCGGGGTCCTGGCATGCCATGTCCGGCGCTGTCAAAAAGAAGGCCCTGCTCACGAGGCTCAGCGCCGGGTTCCTTTTCCGCGGAAGGTATGACCGGAGGCTCAGGCGACACATAGTCCGTCACGTTCCTGAGGAGCCTGTCGAACACCCCCGCCAGCGTAAGCTGGGCAACGGTCTTCGGGTTTATCTTTTTCCCGTCGTCATCCAGTACAAGGTGGCGTACAAGGGAGATGTAGTCGTTGTGTTTTCCTATCTTTGCCAGGGAGTCCATCTTTGTCCCGCTTATTCCACCAAGCATGGTTGCCCCGAGGAATATCGACCAGTACCCCGGTTCCATCCACAGGACGTCGTTCGCTTTTTTCATATCGTCATAGCGGGACATCATGTCTCCCATTTCCCTGCCGTCCCGGATGACCCGGCACTTTTCGCTTCCGGTGAGAGAAACATCTCCATTGAGCATGGTAGGTGGATTCAACTTCCATTTTCTTGCGCATTCCCTTATGTATGCTGTCATATCCTCCCTGCGCTCATGGATGTTCTTTATGTCGAGAAACGCTCCCCAGAAGGCGGGTTCCCTGTTCGCCTTGTACCATGCAGTGGCGAAAGCCACGTAAGCGTAGGCGGTAGAGTGGGATTTGTTGAAACCGTAGCCGGCGAAATGGGCGAGTGTATCGAATGTATGGGAAGCTTCTTTCTTAGAGAGCCCTTTTGCCATGCATTTGGAAACAAAATTGCTCTTCTCTGCGGCCATGACATCCGCCTTCTTTTTTCCCATTGCCCTTCGGAGCATGTCTGCCTCGCCGAGACTGTATCCGCCGAGCACCTGCGCCACCTTCATGACCTGCTCCTGGTAGATGACAAGCCCGCGGGAATCCTTCGTCACGTCAGAGACAAGCCTCTCCACTTTTTCAGGAAAAGGGTTCTCTCCCGAGGCGTTATCGCCGTAGCGGCAAATTTCCTCGTATGACTTTGTCATGCCGGAAGCCAGGGGCCCCGGACGGTATAGGGCGATAAGAGCCGACAGGGCGTCTATGTCCTTCGGCTTGATGTTCCTGAGAAGTTTTCTCATTCCCGGGGAAAAGAGCTGGAATATTCCTGTGGTGTCACCTTCGCTCAGTATGGACAGCGTATTCTCGATGCTTTCCTTTGTTATGTGTTCGTGAAAGGGGCTTGATTTTGAGCACAGCGCCGTCATATCCTCCCCCGAAGAATCGAGGAAGGAATAGAGCATGTCCGGCGAGGGCGTGGAGGCGTCGAACCGCCTTGAAGTATAGTAAATATCCTTCATCAGCGTGAGGTTGGAAAGCCCCAGGATATCCATCTTGACGAGCTTTACCGTCTCCACTCCGTCCATGTCGTACTGTACGACCATATCCCCGGCACCCTTGAGGTTATACAGGGGACAGTGGTCGGTCACATCGGGAGGCGCAATGACGACGCCCGATGCATGGCGGGTGTAGTGTCTCACAAGGGACAGAAACTTCTGGGCCAGGGAGGCGATTTTTAAAAGGTCGGAATGTTTCTCAGCCAGCTTTTTGTTCTTTCTCACCGCCTCGTCGGCAAGAAGCTGGGGGGCCTCCGGAAGATGCCCGTTCGGGCCGTCGTACCCCTCGACATCGAGATAGTCCTTTACCGCCGCAGAGAACATCCCCCCCACGTCGCTGTCCCCGGCTCCGTATCCGAGCGTGCGCGCCGCATCCCTGAGATTGCTTTTCCACTTCGCCTCTGAATACCCGATAATTCCGCACACCGCGCTGTCGCCGTAGCGTTCCTTGAGGTGGGCGATGACCTCTCCCCTTCTCTCGTCCTCGAAGTCTACGTCGATATCAGGCATGGACACCCGCTCCGGGTTCAGGAAACGCTCGAAAAAAAGGTTATGGCGCAGCGGGTCGACAGATGTTATCCCGAGGCTCCACGCGAGGATGGAACCGGCCGCCGAACCCCTTCCGGGGCCGACGAATATCCCGGAACTCTTCGCCCAGTCCACCATCTCGTGAACCATGAGGAAATAGTCGTTGAAACCCATTTTTGACACCATGTCAAGTTCGTATTCAAGACGCTCCCTGTAGGAAGAGACAGGAGCGGGGCGGTCGCCGGCAAGCCTGGACAGCCTGTCCGCAAGTCCTTCCCTTGCAAGCTGCGGCAGGGGCTTTCCTCCCGTGACCTCCATGGTCGGCATGTAATACTTTTCCGGAGCGATAGTGTATCTCTCGGCCATTCCGGCAACATAGAGAGTTCCGGCAAGGGCTTCTCCGTATTTGTTTCCCCACCGTTCCCACATTGCGGAGGGAGACCGGAGGGACAGGTCATACATGGATATGTCGTTGTCATCGTATTCCGACGCCGCCTTCTCGGATTTCGCCTTCATCTCGGCGAGGGTGGTTCCCTTGTTGACTGCAAGGATATGCGGATACCACGTCTCATCTCCGGGAAAGTAATGAGCATCGCAGGTGAATGTCATCCTTGTCCCCGTATCTTTGGCTATCGCATAGAGCGATTCGTTCATGGCCAGCTGTCTTGTATCCCTGTCACCGGTATCCATGAGTTCAACGAAGAAGTTTCCGCGGCATGCCTTCTGCATGTTTCCGATGAACTTTCTCGCCCCGTCGAAATCATTCCTGAGGAGAAGGGACGGGAGTTCTCCTGCGATACAGGCGCTTGAGAATACTATGCCCTCTGAAAACTCCTCCACTTTTTCGATGGTGACCCGCGGTTTTCTGTAAAAATTTTCCCTGTGACCGTAGGAGAGAAGCTTCATAAGATTGTGGTACCCTTTCGGGTTCATGGCCAGCGCGATAAGATGATGAGCCGGCCTGGCGCCGTCGGGGTTTTTCATTACGGGGTCCATATAAAGCTCGCATCCGAAGATGGGCTTCACGGAAGATGAAGACGCGGCCTTGTCAAAAGAGGGAACAGCCGACATGATGCCGTGGTCGGTGACGGCAGCGGCGGAGACTCCGTGCTCCTCCGCCCATTTTACAAGGGCGGAGACGCCTATGGTCCCGTCGAAGTTGGAATATACCGTATGGAGATGTAGAGGTATCCATTCCCTGTTTTTTTCAGTCAATGCGCCGCACCATTCCTTGTATGTTTTTTGCGGGAGATGAGCCGAAACTGCGAAACCCTGCATGTCCGACCCGGCCGTAAACCGTTTCACTTTTCATATGCATGGTTTCAGTCTACTTTGAATATGAACCGGCAAACAAGAGGTTTTAAAATCGATTTAAAAAACGATAGAGGAAAACAGCGAAAAAGTGAATTGAACGGGTGTGTATGGTCGAAAAAAAACTTTTTTAAACGGAAATGAAAAAAAATGAAAAAAGGAGGTGAAAAAAATTTTCCCCTCCCGGCCTGTTCGTTTTGTTAAAGCGAAATATGCAGCGAGGCGCTTTTCTTTACTTTTGGTATTCCGCATTTTTTTCGCGATACCATCTCTCCGGAGAGTATGGTCTTCATATACTCTATTCCCTCCGTTCCGGTACGGAGCAGGGGGCTGTCCAGTGAAACGAAAAATTTTAAAGAATCCAGACTGCTCTTGTTCTCTTTCGCTTCCACTTTTGCGTTTTTGGCCGGCATGCCGCCGCCACCGGTTTTAGAGACAAAACGAACTCCATTTTTCTTCATTGCCGCATTGTCGTTTAAAAAACTCCTGAGTAGGGTATCGTTATAAATACATCTTACGGTGTCTCTTTTCTCAATGTCCGCTGACAGAAGCACTCCGCCCGGTTCATTAACCATATCCTCGAGCTTGGCCGCAAAATTTTTCGCCGAAACAGGATTGAACTCCGCATCGTTAAAATTCCTTGTGCCCGGTATGGGAATACCTTCCACGGCCATTTCCCTAAGCGCCCTGCCGTAAAAACCATTCCCGGGGACAAACCGGCGTCCCCGCAGAATCTTGAACAGCAAAGGCGCCGCGGAACAATTTTCTTCCACGACCCCATAAATAAAATCCCATACCGGTCTTCTCAGGCAGATGTGGAACAGCAGTTTTTTCCCGCCGCCCATGATAATCTCAAAAACCTTGCTTCCTCCCGCCCAGACTTCATTTTTAAGGTTATCATCCAGGTTGTTCGGTCCGGTTATCCTGAAGGAACATTTTTCCACATCCTCCTTCCCTTCCTTTCGAAAGACGGACAATTTTGTCATGTCTTTGTTTGCCCGTATCTTTGTGGTGTCAAATCCATTTTCCCTGAAAAGACGGAAAACAGCTTCTATTTTCTTCTCGCGGTACCATTTCTCATCAATATTGTCGTAACCCCCGCTCATTAAAAAATACCTCCTGCCGGAAAATGTGAAATGTGATATGTGTTTCCAGTGCCGCATTGTTTCCGTCTTCTGCCGGGTTGCCGCTGCGCTATATTCCGCAGACAAGCCTCCTGTTCATGAGAAGCGACGTGTCTAAAAAACGTATAATCTCTTCATGAACCTTTTTCTCGTACTCTTTCCTTAATTCTCCGTTCTCCTGTTCAAGTCTATCTGCAAAATCCTCAAAAGAGGATAAAAGAAAAGCAAAGCTCTCCCGGGGTGCGATGAAATAGATAAAGCCTATATCCGCCCTTTTCCGCACTACCGTCTTCATCTGGACCGAGCGTCGTATTTTTTTGTCATTGGTAATGACAGCTCCCTGAAGGGAATCATTTATGAGTTTCAGCCTGTTGTCCATGTCGTAGTTCTCGAAAACGAACAGGTGAAGCATGGAGCAGTACGGTCCTTCCGCCGCTGTCCCGGAAGCAGACTGGAGAATGATGCTTCCCACGGTCTTTTTCCATTGTGATGCCCTTGAAGAAAGAAAAAAGGCGGCGCGCCCTTTTTTGTTTTTCTCGCCGGGGACCTCTTCTCTCCCGGCTATGTGAGCGACATTGTACATCTGGTTGACGCCCGGTGGCAGACAGTCCGACATTATTCCCCACCACTGCCCTCCGGTTTCCATTCTTTTGGTGTAAACCGCCGCCTTCATATAAAACTCACCCCGAATTTTTTGAATCATACTATGGAAACCAATATGGTATAGCTCTTCGCATTCTTGGATACCTGTATCATATATATATGATTATATTAACTACGATGTTGCTAAACAATACACATATGCTGTAGAGTTGTAAAGTTTAAATTGTATAGGACTCAGTACGTCCGATATACTTTTTCAGGTTTAAATGGGAATGGATGTGTTTTAAGATTCGCTCGTATACTTTACTTCAGAAGATGAAAATTTACTCTCCGGGGGTCGGTATCGTGTCATTACATGTAAGCATTGCAGAATTCGAGTCCATAGCGGTTTCCAGCTATCCGTACATAGTCCTTCGGGCGCTGGCCGACGAGTTCGAACCCGGGATGTTCTCCCTCATACCCTCTGACGGAGGTCGGGGGGTGCCCGGGCTTGAAGAGGGACGGGAGATGATTCTCGCCCATATAAAGGAGACCGCCGGCAAAAGGGAGGAAATGTCGTTCCGGTACTCCTGCGCCATAGACTCAGCTGAAATTCTTCTTTCCCACATAAAGGGAGGAGAAAAGGAGGTTTTCGGCAAAACAGATTCCACTGCCTCCGACATCCGGAAACTCGAGAAGATGGCTGATGGCATGCCTTCCGAAACGAAGGAGGATATGGAGGACAGGAAAGAGGTGCGCAAGAGAATATCCAGGCTTTCTGCCGCAAGGCATATCCTCTACGACGGGCTTCTTTCCGATGAAAAAGGAAGCTCAAACCTTTCCGCCATGTATATGGAGACGAAAAAGAAGTACGAGAAAGAGCGAAGCGGAGCCGACAGGCTCCTTGCCGAAGCACTGGGGCAGACGCTCGGTTTCCGCGACAGGGACATCGGAGGTCTCGAGGCCCTTGTCCTGAAGGCGAAGCAGACGAGAGACGTAATAGAGATGGCCCAGTGGAAGCTGCTCGACTGCGTAGACGCCGCAATAAGCAGGGGGTGGGCGTCCCGGGAGGGATGCGCCGTTCCAGGCCTTCCTTTCAGCCGGAACCTCCTGTCCGAGAAAGCGGCGCTCAATGCCTTTTTCGAGAATGGAGCGTCCTTTGCCCTTGCCCTCGAGGGTCCAATAGGCACCGGCAAGTCCGCAATCACAAAAGATATTTCGGCGGCGGTCAACCTTGAACAGGCGACCTACGCCGTCCCTTCCATCCATTCGGCGTTCTTCGGCGTACCCTTTCACGACAAGGAATCGGGCGTCGTTCGGATTGTCCCGACTGAAGACGGGGCACGGCTGACGACGACTCCGTCATGTCTTGTTTTTGACGAGCTGCTTCGTGTCGGCAGTGTCGGCATGGACACCCAGAATATGCTGCTGAGGCTTATCCTGGACAGCGAAGTGAGCCCCGGGAGGAAACTCCATCCGCTTACCCTAAAAATAGTCACGACCAACAATCCGGACGACACGTCCAATCCCCATTCCATGAGGGATTGGAACGAGGCCCTGGCGAACCGAATGAAGCACTATTACGCATCCGTCAACGGAGACATGGCGGTGGAATGGCTTGCATGGGCCAGGGAGAGATTTGTGACCCGCGACAACAGCAGCATATCATCAGCCCGGATTAACGATGTACTCGGCTACCTGTCGGCGAGGCTTGAGGAACGAGGCCCGTCGGTTTTTCATGAGGTTCCGAAAGGAAAATCCGTAAGGGAGAACCCTTCGTTCCCGACGTTCCGGACATGGGCCGCCGTGCTCGGAGTTGCGAGGACAACGAGCCTTGGCCCTGTGGATTTCGCCCGTCAGGCGGTATCTTCCCTGGTCGGAAAAAAAGCCTCGGACGATTTTCTGAAGTACGTTACGGCAAACAGCGCAATGCCGAAGCTCGACGACCTCCTGGACGGCGTGAGGGAATTCCCGTACGTGTACCTGTCGGCAGCCGCGGACAGTATCGTTGTCCAGAAGACATGGTACGACGAGCCCGAGGGAGGTCTGGTGTCAGACAACGACGGCAAGAAAAAGAAAAAGAAAAAACAGGACGACAAGGAGCAGAAAAAGGGATTTGCAGTCAAATCGCTCGGCAGAAACACAATCCTCCAGCTCAACGGAGGCAGGCACGAGTCCAGCGACAGGCGCTCGGGGTTCAGCGGAAAGACCCTCATCGACAGAATGACGGATTCTGTCAACAGGGAGTTTCTTGACAAGTCGGAGGGCGAGATATGCGAATACGTAGAGAAGTTCATGAACAGCCTGTGGAACGGAGTGGACGGGTTCGCCCTGGGAGCTGCCGCCGAGTCCATGCTTATCGGAGCCCTTTCCGCCCACATGAAAAATGCTTTTGAAAACCGCGAACCGGCAGACGGGAAATACATCTCCGACATTCTGAAGATAATCGCCCTGTATCCCCACCCTGAATCCAGGGAATCCATGTTCCGCTCCATTGACAGGCTCCTGGTAAGCAATCCGGACAAGGCCACCGTCAGCGGACTCAGAAAGTACGGAGTCGACTATTCTCCCGCAGCCGGCCCGGACGACACGGAGCCTGTCCAGAGGTTCATAAAAAAACTCCCCGAGGAAGCCGACCCGGAAAACCCCTATGGAAAGATAGTATCAATCGGAAAACTTCTCGCTGTCTTTCCTACACTGGCCACCCTTGAGATGGCATCGGAACGCTGGTCCCGCGGATGCGGGAGGGCGGCCACAAAATACACCGCTGCCGAGAGGGATAAGGCCGCTGTTCCGCAGGGCGTTCCCGTCAGGCTGATGGAACAGGAGAACGACGGGCCGGATGGAGATATGGATAGCGGGGCGTATTTCCCGGAAAACAGCCTGTAGCCTGCGCCGGCCGGGATAAAGAGGACATTCGGTTTCCCGGCATGACCGGCGGTACGAAGCATATAACGACATACCCTGTCTTATCCGGAGGTTTTATCATGGTCATAAAACTTGTATCCGACCCTGTGTTGATGCAAAAAATAAAAGTGTCCCGCAAATCTTCAAGCCGCGCCGGAACCGGGCCAAAGGAACCATCCCCAAAAAACGGGGCGGGAATAACTCCGAAACCGGCTTCGGGCCGGGACAGGAAAACGAGGACGAAAAGGCCCTCTATTGCCGTATCTCTTTCGGATATTTTACTGGCAAGGAAACTTTTCGGGGGAAACTCAGGGAGGTATTCCGTGGAGATAATACGAAAACTCATTGCCGGGAACATTCCCTCGCCGTGTTCGTTCCTGATTGAGATACCGGACTCCGGTAACGGCTGCGAGCTGCTTGAGGAAGCCATGAGGACATCGGGGAGCCTTGTTTATTTTCTGAAAAAAGAGTTCGGCGATTCATTCACCGTCTCACCCGATGGTATAGAAGCGGCGGTTCGTGCCCTCGGGCATGAGCGGGCCATGGAATTTCTGTCCGTAATGGGACTCCCGGCTTCCATGACCGGACATGACGGGGAAAAATAACGATGAGAGCTGACAAGAAAGAGAGAAAACAAAAAATCGCCGCCCGCAGGGCCAAAAATACAAAGACGAGAGTGCTGAACCCGGACGAGATATGGGAGACGGCATCCAATGCCATATCCATGGCCCGCGGATATATATACAGAAAGACGACTATGGAAAATTACCTTGATGCCGATTTTCTCTATATTGACTCTATTCTCTCCCGTCTTGAGTATGTCCCCGCCGCTGACCGGGATTTTATAGCCGGGACCGACGGCGTACGGTTTTACTACAACCCGGAGCGCGTAGCGAAGCTGAAGACAGGCCTCGAGGACGAAGGACACAACAGCATCGCCACCATAGCAGGAATTCTGGCTCACGAGGCGATTCACATCCTCTTCGGCCATACTTCCAAAGGGTCAAGGTCGCGCACCATGGCGGCGGGGGACGGTTCGCCGGGGGAAAACCTCCTGCTCGTCCTGAGAAATGTCGCCATGGACAAGGAGGTAAACCGCCACGTTGCGGCGCTTTTTCCGGATATGCACACGGGAGCCTCTCCGGCGTCAGGCTGGAACGGCATGGTCATGCCGGAAGACTCGGGGGTCATGCTCTCCTTCGAGGACATATACTATCTCGCTATTTCAGACACTATCGTCAAGCTCCAGAAAAAACTCGGCAGGGCATCCGCTCCGGAATGGTCGAGCATTCCATCCGGCGAGGCCTGTGTCATCGAAATGTGCAACGAACTTCACGGGACAAGGAGGGAACAGGCCGAAAAACTGCTGGAAGAGGAAGAGCATGTATCCCATGCCGGGAAAAACGACATGGCCCATCACGCCAGGGAAAAGGATATACAAAAAACAGTTGAGGACGCCATGGAACGGGTGAATGGCGAGCGGTCCAGACATCCTGCGGCGCCGAGGTCTTTAAGTGAAAGCGGACCCGTATCCAGGAAGGTGAAGCTTTACGGCACACCTGTTTCCGGAGGTATTGTCAGGGGCACGTGGAACGACATGGCCAAAAGGTTCATGGAATCGGTAGCGGGAGACCGGTCGGTCGACGACTGGTCGGGAAGGGACCCCGTCGTCGAGATTTACGAGAGCATGGGGTTCGGAAACATGATAGTCCCCGTCCAAAAACCTCTTTTCACGGGCCATGTCATGCTCGTTCTGGACGTATCCCATTCGGTCTCCGACGAGACGTTCTTCGGTTCCTGGCTTGAAATGGCCTCCTTCGCAGGAGGGCTTCCGCCGATGACGCAGGTCTCATTCGTTCAGACAGACACGGCGGTACGCGACCTGAAGACAGCGGTGGTAGGTGACCAGTCATTCCAGGACATACGCGAGAACATTGAAAAAGGGGAATATATCAGGGCCACGGTATCCGGGCAGACGAATTTCCACCCCTTTTTAAAATATGTGAGGGCTGTAAGGGAACAGCCCGACTGCATCGTGTTCTTCTCCGACCTTGACCTCAACTGGGAAGAATACTCACCTGACGAGGCGCCGCTCTGCCCGGTGCTCTGGGTGACGGACAGGAAAAGAGGGAAATCAGACTCGCTTCCGCCCTTTGGGGATATCTATGAGCTTGGAGAGGAAGGGAAAGCTCTCGCTGAAAAACAGCTTGCACGGCTTGAAAACGAGCGCTTTCACCATAAGGATGAAAAAAGGGGGGATACCGTGCTTACAGGTGTTCCCGCCGACAGCATCATCATGGACCTCCCCATGCTTTGACCATTGAACAATTCCTTGTGTTCGTGAGCTACCCAGCCTTAGAAAGGCTGGGCTTCCCGGTTCCGCGAGGCATGCGTCCCGCCGTTTGGCGAGTCCGTCTTACAACCTCTCCCCGGGC